>ERZ777305.2611-NODE-2611-length-14811-cov-2.620358_pt1 | contig 14811 bp, 14 predicted proteins | sample MGYA00374965_ERZ777305 | MGnify/ENA primary metagenome ERZ777305 (study PRJEB29328, sample SAMD00013331) | mouse gut metagenome | study: EMG produced TPA metagenomics assembly of the Metagenome analysis of fecal microbiota from mouse which was promoted... | reverse complement strand
GGCGGTCATGTCGTCAGGCACTTCTCCGCTGCGTATCTGGTCATAGGTGAGCCACTTTTTTGCCGAGAAAGTGTATTCCATCTTGTTGCGGTAACACCATATTTCCTCTGACCCGATGATAGGGGATATTTCGGGCAGTTCTATCTTGGCAAGACGTGTAAGCGCGTCGGTCACCTGTTGCTGCTTGTATTTCAGCTGGTATTCGTAGGGGAGATGCTGCCAGCGGCATCCGCCACAGAGCGTGAAGTGGGAGCAGCGCGGAGCGATACGGATTTCCGACGGTTTGACCATACGGGTTATGTGCCCCTCGGCATACGATTTCTTCTTCTTGTCGAGCTTGACATCCACTATGTCGCCGGGTGCGCCATAAGGGATGAATACGACCATGTCGTCCACACGGGCGATGCTCTTGCCCTCGGCGGCCACCGAAGTGATTTCTATATCGTTGAGTTCAGGGAGAAGTTTGCGTTTGCGTGCCATCGTTACAGTAATTTTGTGACTGCAAATTTAACGAAAAAATCCCCAGCTCGCAATGTGTCACATGCAAGCCAGAGATATGTGTGTTAAGAGATCGATTTTATCCGAGAGCTATCTGGATGTCGCCGCAGTGGAGAGTCACTGGTATTCCGAGTGCACTAAAAGCACGTGTGATGGTGCTTAGTGTCGGGTTAAGGCCTCGCTCTATGCGGCTGACCTGTGCTTTTTTCACGCCCATAAGCTCAGCTAATTGATCTTGGGTCATGTTACGCTCTGTACGTGCTTTTTTTATGGCCTCTCCCACATGATAAGCGCGTATGGCTTCTTTGACATCGGCCTCATAAGCATCGCGGCGTGGAGTGCCGATTTCTCCAAGATATTTATCTTCCAGTTCTTCAAATGTGGTATATGTCATTTCAGTCATGATTTATCTTTTTATTGTTAAAGTATTCCTTACGTATAGTTTGTGCTTTTTCTATCTCTCTTTGGGGCGTTTTTTGAGTCTTTTTGACAAGACCGTGTGTGGCGATTACAAGTGTTTCTTCGTCTTTGTCCCAGAATGCAAACAGTCGGTATGCCATACCTTATCTTCTTTTGTAGCTTACAACTAATTTAAATAAAGGACATTGCGAATTTAGTGGTGTACTCGTGGTGTACTAATTAGTTGGAGGAATCGAAAAACGGAGGCTCAATTTTAGGATTTTTAAGGGTCGTTAGTTATATTTAATTCGATTCTTTTGCGGAATTTCCCCGAAAATCCGGGGCGTTGAATAGCGGTGCATTGAGAAAATATCGTTAACTTTGCAATTGGATTGGCGTAAGTCGGTCCATACATTTTGAAAAATAAGAAGCGTTATGCTTATCTTGTAAGTGAAAACGTAGGAAATTTTGACTGAGCAAGGATGGCATAGTGGTTCTCACGCTTATAGCGTGGGCTACTATTGTTACATCTGCTCAAATGGTTTCCTACGACCTTCACTTAAGACGTGGCATAATTGGCTCACGTTTTCTTTATTTTATCATCTGAGGAGGGCCAATCAGGAACAAATACTTGAGACGATGAATCAACCGTCACCTATCCAAACGACATGGCGCTCTTCAACCTCCATGATTTTCTGGGGTGTGCTTACCCTGACTGTATTCGGCTGTGCCGCCTCATTCTGCGAATTTTTCTTTGGCTTCATTGATGCTGCGAAAGAATGGATTGACAAAGCTTTCGATTCAGCCGCCTCCTTTGGCAATCAAACCCATGCCGAAGGATTCTTTAAATTTTATGCGGTTCATGACAGGCTGGCAATTTGGACACGTGCTTTCGAAGTGCTGAACATCGGCGGATGGATAGTATATGTCATTGGCCTCTCCCTATTCAAGCAAGCTCAATCTGCTGACAAGGGACAATGGCTGACAAACAGTTTGTATTCAGCTTGCTGGCTTGGACTAGTAGGCATCGGATGTACGTTTGTCGGCGGTTTTCTTGGACTGTTCGGATCTTTGTTCCGATTCATCGGTTGGGTGCTTACTCTGATTTCGCTGTTTAAGTTCCGTGGCGCATTTAATCGGCTGAGCGTTGAGGATAGCTGGGATAGTCTGGCACGGCGCGGTGCCGGGAATCTGCGGTCTTCCTATACATTCGGTATAATTCTTGCTTTCTATCCTATCATCATATTCCTTGCATTACTGTTCATCGGACTTGGATCCATCAGTAATATATCAAACGTTGCCGAGGGAATAGCAGATAATGGCATTGATGCTGTTGCCTCGCTTATCGGTGGGTCTATAATGATTTTTATACTGCTGGCATTGGCTGCGGTTATACTTTGGGTTTGTCAGACCTGCTATCTTCTCAGTGGCTGGTGCAAGGTTAAAAATGGTTCTTTAGCGGAGTTCTCGGAAGAAGAATACGTTAACGACAACAGTACCATTATGACTTTGGGGGCTGTGCTCGGAACAATTATTCTTATCGGTGTCACAGCATGGTCCTGCATCTCTCCCCTCACGCATAAAGGCGGAACTTACTCAATCAGCAAGAACAACGTAGAAGATGCACGTTACTCAGAAGACACAGAATACCAAGAGGAAAATGAAGAGTCTGCATCGACATACTCACAGACTGATAACCAGGTCGGAGCATATGAGAAGGTGAGAACCTACGATGACAACGGAATTGAAGATACTACTGAAGAATATTATGACATCTTCACGGGTTCGATAAACAACAAATATGGCATAGTGATGTCTCTTAATACCGACGGCGGATCATATTACACCGGCGTATTACTATACAAAAAATAAGCGACCAATTCAACTGAGAGGGCAGATTACAGACGATGATGACCATCTTGTTCTCGAAGAATATGTTGGTATGGATATGACCGGAAAATTCGAAGGCACGCTTACCAATAGAGGATATTCCGGAACATGGACAAGTGCAGATGGCAAAAGAAGTTATCCATTCACAGTTAGCAAATAAAATCTTCGATAATGAACAGAATACTCACATTACTTGCTTCAGTCATTGTTACATGGACGGCTGTCGCTCAGGTCATGATACCATTTGAGGTTCCATCCCCCACATGGAAAGGAATCCTCACGTCCAAGGTGGAAAAAGGCCCGTTGGTTTTTCAAAAGCCCAATCCTTCTTCCGATAATCTGATTCAAATCGAGGCTGGAGAAGAAACTAAATATAAATGGCAGTCCCCATCTGTATTTCTCAATGAAATTGAATCAAAATTCACTATTGGGCCATATTCTTTTATTCCCTATATCTCCACATCGGGAGCCTGGGTAGAGGTAGAAATATCTGGGGACAACGGAATATTCAAAGGCTGGTCTTTGGCGCAAGATTTAAAATCTATCAGTTTGGAAGACATTACCTTGCAGGATCTAATTGACAACCAGAATGCTGTGACATGGCAGCATGGCGACGAGACCTATGTGATAATAGAAAGTGGAGGATACTACGGATGGTCCATGTTCAGCATCGGGAAACTTAACCGCGGCTACGTTATCTGTCCATATTATTGCTTTCTTGATTGGGGAGATACTGACCACCCCGGCATCTTAAACGGAAAACTTAGCAGTGATGGTCCCGATCTTTCAAAATTTACATTGAAGGATGTGGAATACATCCTTGCGCACGCCCAAAAGTCAACCGACAATACTTTTGTGGGTTACAAATTTTATCACGATGGCGAATCTGTATTTGGTGGCAACTGGACCACTCTTGTTGGCAAATATTAATCAGAATTCTATTTGAGAGCCACTGAGAAACTGTTTAAATTTATTTTCAAAGGATTTTGAGAAGATTTTTGAGATGTTTTTGCAAGTAGAGAAAGGAGAAACCTGTCGGTTTCGACTGCCGAACCCCGAAGGGCTCGCGAGTTCCTTAGATATAAGTACGGCACTCGCAAACTTGGCGAAAACAGCCAAAAAGATTCTTAAAAGCCTTGAAAGAATTCCTATAATAAATTTTCGAAATAAATTTAAACAGTTTCTGAGACATAATAATTTTTATCTCAGTGGCTCTTGCTTATAGTGGGATAATCTTCACAGTTTGAATCTGCGTCCAATAGATTGCTTCAATGTCTTCCACTTTTCCTTGAACCATAGGAACACCCTCTTGCCGCCAAGATGCAGGCGAAAGCGGTTGTCATCAGTGGGGTCGCGCTTAATCTGGACTTCGACATTACCAACATCAATGTCTTTTCTTTCATTGGGGTCATACAGAGTGGTGCCGTTGCTGAATGTTCTGGACTGACAATCAAGTAAAACCATGATAGTATTGTCCGACAATCTTACCGCCTTGCAGTCCTCGATAGCCGGAATCATTGCTATCGTATCAGGGAAGAACTTTTGGATCAAGTCCATTTTTGCCTGATGTCCTCTCACAATACTTTCATGCTGCTCTTTCTGTCTGTCGAGCTGCTGGCGCAAATCCCATATCCGGTCGCTGTGGGTCTTTGCCGTCTGCTCAGCACTTTCCTTCAAAGTCCTGATTTCCTCCCGGCTTTGGGTAAGTTCGGCTTCAAGTCTTTTGGTCTTGCTTACGGTGAATCGGTTGGTGCATTTATTCTGTTGCACACCTGCTGAACATGGTCAAGACCATACAATAAAGAATGGCTGTCAATCCCCATCCACATGAAGAGTTTGTGTAGGTTCTGATAGGCGTTGAGAATATATGCAGTCCCGATTTGTGGCTGTCTCCGGGCAAAACATATAGGTTCATGATGAGCTATGCGATTGCGAAGGATGTTTATTCCGTCAAGCTCGTTGAACATATAGGCGTTATTGTATTGAATCTCTGCCGATGAACGCGGTTTGTTCGGGAATATCCGCAGAAGAATCTGCCCTGTCGCACGAAACTGAGGATTGGCAAACATATATTTCCAGACTCCGAACTCCATTTCAGCGAGAAGCTTATGGTGAGTGTATTCTCCATTCCGGTTCAGACGGTTGTATGCCTTGATGATGATTCTCGCGCTGTCCCTGCAACTGGCAATATCGAAGATTCCTCCGTCTGATACTGAATCACGAAGCCAGTTCTCACCAAAACGTGATGTCAGTTCTCTGTCAATCGCATTTCTTAAAGCGACCTCAAAGCAGCTTAACAGCGTGAAAACCTCTTGTGAAAGATGGAGATTCAACCGATACAGCGACATGGCTTTTCGGGTGTCATTACCGCAGGCTGCAACATATCGGGTGAGCCTTTCAGGGGATAATATGTTCTGAAAATCGGAGAATTTCACTTGCTTTACAATCTTTTATGATCCAGAATTTGTTTTAATCAAAAGAAAGCACTACTTTTGCAGTGTTGATTCCCGGTAGCCCCTGACTCGTCAAGCTATCGGGTTTAGTTTTTTTATACCTGCAAAGGTAATCATTTTCATCGGATTGGGCAACAGTGAGAAAAAGTATACCGGGTATCCCTTCCGATGTCCGACCACTAATCCACGTCATGATGAAACAATTACATAATGACTGTGAATCCGATTGCAAATATAATGCTTTCCAGCCGCATCCACAACTCTATAACTCCATAACAGCGGAAAGTGCCAAAGTGACGATAATGCCACAGGCAATTATTCCTCTCCGTGTCAAACGCAACCTTTCCGAGTTTGTTGATTGTCTTCTGTTTCCGCTGGTCGATCACGTGAAGGTATTTCTCCGTCATCTTGATGCTCGCGTGTCCGAGAAGTGATGATACCGTCTTGATGTCGGTTCCGGCGTTCAGCAGATTGACGGCGAAACTGTGTCTTGCGCAGTGTGCCATGTAATGCTTTTCCTGATTCCGGCGTTCTTCACCCACCGGGCGAGATGTTTTCTTGCCGTACCCTTGTGGGGCAGGTCAAATATTTTTTCTTTGGGATTGTCATCCTCCTTCGGATGTCCTATGAGTTTTATCAGCTCTTCGTTGAGCGGCGTGACCACTGCGGCGTGTGCGCTTCGTCCGGCGCTTTTCTTTTGGTTGAACCTCATCACCATGCTCTCGCAGTCCGGTGAAACAGCAGAATATGAATGCCCGCTGCACCTCGCGGTGCTGACGGAAGTATCTCAGGAAATTGCTCTCCTTTTCCCTTTTGAGCCGGTAGCCCTTGCGGTCCTCAAGCATCTCCTGCTCTTTCTCGAAGCGTATCTTCTCGGCAAGGGCAAGCGTGTTCTTGTTCTGCTGACGCTCCTGTGCCGAGCGTGGATGTACCCATACATAGAGATTCAACGCCTCCTTCTTGCGAAGATGCTGCACACGGTATTTCAGTTTTCCTTTCATTGCCCCGGATTCATAGACGACATGGTTGCCGTCATCGTCATATACGGGGGACTCGCTCCGGCCGAGATAATACTCCAGCCAGAGACTCGCGCGTCCGTCGGACATCTCTCATTGGATGAGCTTCGGATTTTGTTTCAGTTTATCTGGCAGTCTGCCCACAATGAATTAATTTTGTGTTCGTGGAGCAAAGATAGCAACGTGTTGGGAAACACCGAAATAGCCCACAACATCTATTAACAATCAAAACGGGCAAATGGTGTACTGATGGTGTACTAAATGCGAAAATAAAGGAAAAACAAAACAATTAGATACAACTCTCCATTTGACCAACACGCTGATAGCCACCGATATTCATTGTATCTTGTTATATCTATTTTACCTATAAAAAACATACCTTGCCATGAGGTGCGGAACTCCCATATGTCGTTGTCAATTTTTTGAAGAGTTCTGCTTCCTTAACCCCATATCGGACTTTGCGGATGTTGTAAAGCATCTTCTCACGTGCTTTGTCCGGAAGCGAATCAAGGAAATCTATAGCGTCCTTCAGAGCTATCAGCTTAAAAAGCGGTTGTTCCATACATGGAGGTGTTTTTTGCAAAGATACACAAAATCTACATATATAGAAACTTCAGGGTTCCGATTTTGTTCAATAAAACAAATAAAGCGCGGACAGGATTTACGGCTGGCCGCGCTTAATGTATCTATTTGCTATCGCTCTTCGGTTATTTGAGGAGCTGGACGGAGCGGTGGATGAACTCGGTGAGGTCGGCTCCTTTGAGGAGGCCGTTGCCGAGGAGGGCGAGGTCTATGACCTGCTTGACTATCGGCTGGGTCCGGGCGTAGTCGGCTATGGCTGACTCCTGTTCCTTACGCGCTTTGTCTACTGAAGCCTCGAGGTCGGTGACTTTCTTCTGGTCGTCGTCGGAGAGTTTGCCGTCCTTGGCATTCTTGCGAAGCTCCGATATCTGGTCGTTGCCCGATGTTATCTCTGCGGCAAAGGGGGCTACGGTGGCAGAGAGGGCAGCCATGGCTTCATCCTTGATTTTGCTGATGACAGGGCTCTCGGTGTTGACGATGAGGTTGTAGCTGTCGGGCAGCTCGCCGTAGAAGCTCATGCCCGGCTGCATCGCCGCCATGTCCTTCATGCGTCGCATGTACTCGTTCTGTGTTATCATCACAGGGTTGGTGTCTGCGCTCAGAGCCTCGAAATTGACGAGAAATTCGGCTTTGTCAACCTTGGGAATGCGGCTGCGGAAGATCGATGTCAGTATGTCACGCTGCTCGGGTGTCAGGTCGGCGGCTTTTTTGTCATCCTTGGGGATGAGGTTGTCGGCCACATCGCTGTCGACACGCACGAAACGTGACTTTTCAATCTTGTTTTCAAGCAGACCGATGAAATGACTGTCAAGCTGGCCGTCCATTACCAATACGTCATAGCCCTTGTCATTGGCGCCCTTGATGTAGTTATACTGGCTGACGGGGTCGGTGGTATAGATGTAGACCACGTCGCCGCTCTTGTCGGTCTGTGACGGCTCGATGAGCTTGCGGTATTCCTCAAGGGTGAAGTGCTTGCCCTCGGTATCTTTGAGGAGCACGAATTTCATGGCTGCGTCACAGAATTTCTGATCGGTCAGCATGCCGTATTCGATAAATATGCGTATGTCGTCCCATTTCTTCTCGAAGTCGGCACGGTCGTTCTTGAAAATCTCCTCAAGACGCGATGCGACTTTCTTGGTGATGTAGCCCGAAATCTTCTTTACAGCTGTGTCGCTCTGGAGATAGCTTCGCGATACATTAAGAGGTATGTCGGGAGAGTCGATGACTCCCTGGAGGAGCATCATGAACTCGGGCACTACGCCCTCCACGGAGTCGGTGACATAGACCTGGTTGCAATAGAGCTGTATGCGGTTTTTGGCAATCTCGAAGTTGTTGCGGATTTTCGGGAAGAAAAGCACACCTGTCAGGGTGAAAGGATAGTCGACATTGAGGTGTATCCAGAAGAGGGGGTCTTCCTGGCCCGGATACAGCTCATGGTAGAATTTCATGTAGTCCTCGTCGGTCAGTTCAGATGGTTTCTTGGTCCACAGAGGCTCTGTGATGTTGATTATCTTGTCATCAGCACCCGATGTGACCGGCACAGGCAGGAAGCGGCAATATTTGCGCAGAAGCATGTCTATTTCGCTCTGCTCAAGGAATTTCTTGTTTTCGTCATCGATATACAGGATGATGTCAGTGCCGCGTGATGCTTTCTCGGTCTCCTCCATGGTGTATTCGGGAGAGCCGTCACAGCTCCATTTGACAGCCTTGGCATCCTCTTTGTATGACAGGGATACTACTTTAACCTTTTTGGCCACCATGAATGCCGAGTAGAAGCCGAGGCCGAAGTGGCCGATGATATTGGCCGCGCTGTCCTTGTATTTTGCGAGGAATTCCTCTGCGCCTGAAAATGCTATCTGGTTGATATATTTGTCAAGGTCGTCGGCGGTCATGCCTATGCCGTTGTCGCTGACGGTCAGCGTACCGGCATCCTTGTCAACCTTGACATTGACCTTGAGGTCGGTGGCATCGCCCTTGAACTCTCCAAACGATGCCAGTGTCTTGAGCTTCTGTGTGGCGTCCACTGCGTTTGATACAAGCTCGCGGAGGAAGATTTCATGGTCACTGTAGAGAAATTTCTTGATTACAGGAAAAATGTTTTCGGTTGTTACGCCGATTGTTCCGGTTTTTGTGCTCATGTCTTTATGATTTATTTGTATTGATTCGTATAGGAGTATATCGTTATATTAACAAACAAGCAAATGTCATGCCGAATTGTCGGCATGACATTTGTCATAAAGATTCTTAAATCCGTTAAAAATCTGGTGATGAGGATATAAGGGGGTCAGAACGCATAGTCGACGCATGCGCGGTCGGCTTTGTGGCCGGCGAGCAGTGATGCGGCAGCCACGTGTGCCGGATGGTTGGCATAGACAGCCACGTCATCCATTGTGTCAACAATGGCAGTCAGTACCACGTCCCATGACTCTGAGGGATTCTCGTTGATGCCCACTTCCATCGAGTGGAGCACGTCAATCTGAGAGGGGAGTGCGAGCAGTGCGTCGCGGAAAGCAGTGGCTACCTGACGACGCTCTTCGTCAGTGCCTGTAAGCTTGAACATTACTATGTGCTTAACCATAAAGATTAGATATTAAAAATTTGAGTTAGTGCATTCCTTAAGTTCGGGAGATGCCATGAAACAATATCGATAACTTAAGCAACCGTTAATGCTCTAATAGCGTTCCTATGCAGTAGGGACATGCCATGGCATGTCGCCTAAAGCCATGCTAATGAGTGATGTTGCGTCAGCAGACATGCCATGGCATGTCCCTACTACGATGTGTGCATTCCTTAAGTTAGTGGCATATCCCTACATTTTCAACGTGAATTTAGGAAAATTCTGCGACACTATCCCAATTTTTTTCGATACATCTTTATGGCCTATTTGAGAATCGTTTTGAGGGCAGAGCCTCCGGCGCGTATGACGTACATGCCGGCCGGGAGATTGCCGACATCGGCTAAGCGTCCGCTGCCTGAAGCCACTGACCCACCTTGGAGAGTGTAGACCGTCCATGCTGTGTCTGTGCCGAAGTCGGCTGTGCGACCATTGAGGGTGATTGAAACCATTGAGTCATCTGGCATAGTTATGTCATCGGTAGATGCCGCGGAATATACTTCGGTATATGTGGTCTGCATCTTGGCTCCGTTGACGGTGTAATCGATGGTGACGTTCATCTTGTCCTTGCCACTGATGACTGCCTTGGGTGCGCTCCACACGTTGCCGTTCTGTGTGGCTGCAACTTCCTCGATGGTCACTCCCTTGATTGAGACGAGTGAATTGAGAGAGATGACGGTCGCTGTTTTCTTGGCCGGGTCGTTGTAGTAACTGAACATCTCAGCGACCGGCTTGACGGAGTATTTCTCATAATAAGCGGATGCGTGTGCCGGCACGTTGACTGACCGCCAGTTGCTCCGCCTCCTCTCGTCGCTGCTTACGGCGGCATCAAATACGTAGGGGAGAAATGCTTCATACTCGTCGTTGACCGAGGTGTAGGCATCGACATTGCCGAATTTCATCGGGTCACCGCTTTGCGCCGCATGGGAGAGCGGCGTATTGATGATAAGCTGTGTCCCCGCGACATCGCATGAGAATGCGCCTGCGATGCTGACGAGTTCGGGATTGGCAGGAATCATAATCTTGCGTAGTTGCAAGCAGTCGGTAAATGATGAGTCGCAGGCGAGTCTGGTTCTTGCCAGATTGAGTGTCTCGATGGCTGTGTTGTGGAACGCATACAGCCCTATCACGTCGGTTGTCTCCTTGAGATTGACCTCCTTAAGCGATGTGCAGTCCTTGAAACACCCTTCGGGGATGTCGATGAGTGACGACGGCCAGTTGACTCTGGTCAGACCTGTCCCGGCAAACTGGTAACCTTCGCGTGACATCTCCTTTACGTTAAGGAGCGAAAATTTACCGAGAGCTTTACATCCGGCGAATGCGTATTTCCCGATTTCCGGTATCTTGGTTCCGTCGGGGATTGAGACTTCCGAGAGGACCGGGCAGTCTGTAAACGCATATCGCGAGATGGTCAGAGGTTTTTTTGACTCGATTGTGACTTTGGCCAACCTGTCGCATTTGCTGAATGCGTACGGCGAGATTTCGGTCGCGTCCGCCGTATGGGCTTTGAGAGTCACGGATGTAAGGTTTTTGCAGCCTCTGAATGCTCCGAAGCCTATGTCGTGACTCATCGTCGCAGGGATGGTTATAGCCTCTATGTCCGCACCCTGAAAGAGTGCCGCAGGTATGCCCGAATTCAGATTGTCACCGAGGATGACATGTCTGATCGACGAATTGGCGAATGCGCCGTCGACAATGCTGTTGATGTCCGTAGGCATCGTGTATGATTCCATCGCCACGCCCGGGGCTACGCTCATCAGTGCCTGTATTGATGAGCCGCTATGAAACAGGAAACCTTTTTTGCTCCGCTTGGTGTCATAGCGTGTGCTCTTTGACACATCTATGTCGGTGATAGACTTGTTGCCGAGCTGCCAGCATGCGCCTAAGCCCTGCTCGCCCTCAAAAATGACGGTCTTAAGGGTCGTGTTGCCGGCAAACGCATATTCCTGCACCCCTCTGATGTCTGACGGCAGCGCGAATGATGTCAGCTTCATGGCCGGCGGGATGCGTACCAGATATAGCTGTGTATTGTCACGGCCATAGAGTATGCCGTCACGTGAGAAGTATGCAGGGTTGCGCTTGTCGACCCTGAACGAGCCGAGGGCGGGGCAGTTTTCAAACTCGTTGGGTGAATACCGGGTCATCTCTTTCGGGAAGATGACGGAGGTCAGTCCCGGCAAATCGGAAAATACAGGAGGAAAGTCGGGGAGAGTGTTGTAGTAGTTGAAATAGTCGCCAAGATGTGTCACCTGGTAGGTTTTGCCGTTGATAGTGACAGTCCCGGGGATGACGATTTCGCCCGAAGGATTGTAGCCGGGAGCGCGGGCCACGATTATCGCTTCCTCTTCGTCATGGTCGTAGTATTTGACAATCTCGTACACGTAATTGCCGTTTGTTACATATCTGTCAGCATAGGTCGCCCCTGTCATCGACAGGATGATGACAACCAGAGCCAGTAGTCTTTTATATGTGGTCATTGTTATGTGTCCTTGGTTGATATGAGACTTACGATGCGTTTATTGCTGACGGTGGATTTTGAGGGACGATGCTCCGGCGCGGATGATATACATACCCGTGGGCAGAGTGCCGAGGTCGGCTGAGCGGCTGTGGCCACTCATGACTGCAGTGCCTTGGAGATTAAACACGCTCCACGATGCCTCGGAGGAGAAGACAGCCTGCGCGCCGTCCCAGTCGATTGTGGCGGCTGATGAGTCATCGGCTACATCATCCGATGCCGCAGCGGTGTAGATGTCGGTGTAGTTTGTCTGCATCTTGGCTCCGTTGACGGTGTAGTCTATGGTGACGTTCATCTTGTTTTTGCTCTTTATGACAGCTTTGGGAGCGCTCCACACATTGCCGTTTCTGGTGGCGGCGACTCCCTCTATCGTCACTCCGGTTATCACGACCAGAGGGTCAAGCGACTTCACGGTCGCTGTCTTGTCGGTGGGATTGTTATAGTATGAAAACATCTCCTTGGGAGTCTGTTTAGAGAAGTCGTCATACAGTCGCACTGCGTGTGCAGGTACATTGACGGATTTCCAGTTTGATTTATATTCTTCGCGGGATGGAAGCGAGCGGTCTATCTTGTAGGGCAGGAACACTTCGTCGGGGTCATTGACGGAGCAATATACGTCTACATTGCTGAATTTGGCTGTCTCCCAGTTGACGGCAGACCATTTCAGCGGAGTGTTGATGATGAGCTGTGTGCCGTAGACATCAAAAGTAAAAGCAGCGTTAATGTTCACCTTTTCCGGATTGGCCGGTATTATGACTTTACGCAGTTTCGCACAGTTGTTGAAAGAGTAGCCCCAGGCATTTTGGATTCCGGCGGTGTTGAGTGTCTCTATGCCGGTATTATAGAATGCGTAGGAACATACGATTTGGGTCGTCTCTTTGAAGTTGACGCTTGTGAGCGACGTGCAGTCCTTAAAGCATCCTTCGGGCACTTTGGTCAGGCTTGACGGCCAGTTGACGCTGGTCAGGCCAGACCCGGCGAACTGGTAACCATACAAGTTGGAGCCATTGGCTTTGAATGCGCTTATCGGCAGCAGGGAGAACGATGTCAGAGCCTTGCATCCGGCAAAAGCATATTCGCCCATCGTGGGGATGGTGGCTCCAGAGGGCAGACTGAAGGTTGAGAGCGACTTGCAGCCTTCGAAGGCATGGCCCTCGATGGTCACCGAGCGGATGCCTGACACGAAGATTACCTTGGCCAGTTTAGTGCTGTTATAGAAAGCGTTGTCCATGATTGTCACCTCGCCTGATTCGGGCTGTTTGACCGAAACGTAGGTGAGCTTCTTGCACTCACGGAATGCCGATTGGGATATCTCTCTACTGAGCGATGATGGTATGCTTATCTGCTCGATGTCAGAGTTGCGAAACAGGTTCTCGGGGATTACCTCGTTTGGTCCGTATTTGCCTGATGTGAGATTGACGTTGGCGATTGATGAATTGCAGAAGGCACCCCGATAGATTCTTGCGACTTCGGAGGGTATGGTGAAGGCATCGAGCTTCACGCCGGGGCAGACGGATTGCAGCCCAATCAGGGGGACGGTGCTCCATGATGCGAAGAAGTAGACGTAGAGAAATCCGTTTTTGCAGCGGTCGCGGTCATAATATTCTGATGCGGAGAGGTCGATGTCGCTGATGGTCTTGTTATAAAGCTGCCAGCAAGCATCCACTCTCTGCATTCCAGAGAGGACTATGGTCTTGAGGGTCTTGTTGTCGGCGAATGCAGCCTCTCTGATTGTCAATACGTCGGTCGGCAGGGTAAACCGGGTCGCTTTCTTGGCCGGGGCGTAGCGGAATAGACAGGGTGTGACCTGGCCGGAGGCATTGTCGGCCTCGTTCTCATACAGATTGCCGTTGTTGGCATAGAAACGCTTGTTGCCGCTCTTTACCTTAAATTCTGCGATGTTCGGGCAGCCGATAAATTCGTTGAGCGATAGATGCTCAAGCTCATTGGAAATGACCACCGATGTCAGCTCTGGAAGATTGGAGAATACCGGCTCGGTCAGGTCGTCGCCGGTGAGGTCGTATTTGCCGATTCGGTTGATAATATATGTGGTGCCGTCGATGGTGACAGTCCCCGGGATGACAAGTTCGCCGGTCGGATTGAACCCCGGAGCGCGTGCCACGATAGTGGCGGTCGGCGGCTCCCACCAGGATTTGAGTTCAAACACGTAATTTCCTCGGGTGACATAATCGCCGGCATAGATGTTGACCGTTGCCAGCAGGAAGGTGAATATGGCGGCAAGAAATGTGCGCTTATATGATGTCATGATGATGTTCTTTGTGATGTGATGTTTGATTCTGTCCATTTTTTAGTCGAGTCTGACTTTGAGGGCGGACCCTGCCGCACGGATGATGTAAAGTCCCGAGGGCAGTTGGCTGCAATCGGCCGAGACTCCGCGGCCTGTCGCCACTGCAGACCCTTGCAGGTTATAGATGCTCCAAGGGGTATCTGCGCCAAATTCGGCTGTGCGACCGTTGAGTGTGATTGATACGGATGCGCCGTCGGTCATCATGATGTCGTCAGTGGAGGCGGCAGAGTACAGTTTGGTGTATGATGTCTGCATCTTGGCCCCGTTGACAGTGTAGTCGATGGTGACGTTCATCTTGTCCTTGCTGCTGATGACGGCCTTGGGTGCGCTCCACACATTGCCGTTTTTAGTCGCTGCTACTCCCTCTATAGTGACTCCCTTGATTGATACAATCGGGTTGAGAGAGGTGACGGTAGCCGTTTTCTGGTTGGAATCGTTGTAGTAGCTGAACATTTCCTTTACCGGCTTGACCGAGTATATCTGGTAGTCGGAAGCTGCATGGGCCGGAACATTGGCCGATTTCCAGTCGGTTTTTT
>ERZ777305.2610-NODE-2610-length-14811-cov-2.676945_pt1 | contig 14811 bp, 10 predicted proteins | sample MGYA00374965_ERZ777305 | MGnify/ENA primary metagenome ERZ777305 (study PRJEB29328, sample SAMD00013331) | mouse gut metagenome | study: EMG produced TPA metagenomics assembly of the Metagenome analysis of fecal microbiota from mouse which was promoted... | reverse complement strand
TAATTAAAAATCAATCATATAACTGACAAAAATTAATTTTTGTCATCTACTAAACGGCGATGAATACCGTGTGCCGTTTTCGATGCACGTAGCCGGCTACAAATACAGCGAAATCGCCGAAAAGATGAACCTCCCCCTCGGCACCGTCAAAAGCCGTATCTACTTCGCACGCCAGCGCCTCCAGACGCAGCTCAAAGACTACAAAAACCGTTGACATGCACCCGGTCATCCGGCACCTCCCTCATAACCATCAATTCAAAAGAAACGTAACATCAGCCGGAAAAATGCAATGCCACCAGCTTAAAGGCTCATGATTGCATGGACATGCCACTAACCAGTCCCGGAGATACTGCAATAAAATTTGCAGTATCTCCGGGATTTCCATGTCTGCCGACGTAACCATCCCTCATCAGCATGGCTTTATGCGACACACCATGACACAATGTCGCTAACTTAAGGAGTCTTTAATGCTTGAATGGCGTTGTTATGCAGTAGGGACATGCCATGGCATGTCGCCTAAAGCTTTGCAAATCAGGAGGCTGCATTAGAAGACATGCTAATGAGGGGGTATTAGCAGACATGCCATGGCATGTCCCAATGCTGTTCACTTAAGGAATGCACCCATCGTAGTAGGGACATGCCTACTACAATGTGTGCATCCTTTGGATACCCGTAGACTCGTCATGGCTACGCCATTACTCATCAACGGTTTAGCATGAATCCGTCCCTTCGGGACTCCTTAAGTTAGTGGCATTGCGCCATGGCATGTCGCCTATTACTTGTGTATATCATGCCCGGGCAAGGATATAAAAACACGGTGTCATCGGCCATATAAGGCAGATGACACCGCTTGTCACTATTAACAGAAATGATTTTTTAAACTAAAACAGGCTGTCGGAAAGGTTTCCTCAAGCCCAGGGGCTCAATCAGATACCCATGTCATCAGAGACGATGCCGGCCGATACCGATGTGCCGAGCATGCGACGCGCACCGAGGAAATGACGGCTGTAGTAAGCATTGTCAGGGAATGACTGGTATGTAACGCCCTTACGAGTCGAAGCATGTATAAACTCACATGTGCCATTGGCCTTATCCACAGACACCACCATAGCCACGTGTCCTACATTGCGACGGCCGCTGCTGCGAGAGCTGAAGAAAAGAAGGTCACCGGGCTGAAGCTCATCAATATCCACACGCTTACCCTGAGTGTACTGGCTGCGCGATGTACGCTCAAGATTCATGCCGAACTTGCGGTAGATCCAACCTGTGAAACCGGAGCAGTCAAAAGCGTGGGGTCCGGTGGCACCGAGGCGGTAACGTGTGCCGAGGAACTTGGCAGCGTAGTCAACCATCTTTCCGGCGAGCGCATTGCCGATAAACTGCGAGGGGTCAATAAGAGGTTTGAGAGAGAAAGGTGAAAAATCACGAGCCGAATCCATCGCTTTCTCCATGAAAGTCATCTGCTCCTCCTCATCCACCTGCTGATTTACTACAGCCGGTACCTGATGCTTGACAGGGAGGTGAGGCTTTTTTGCATCAGCAGTGTTTGCACCGAAAGCGGCACATAATACTACAAGAGAAATCAGACGGATAAGCTTCATAAGAGTGATGTTTTGTGGCAACTGGTGATTTTCAATTGCACTGCAAATTTACTCATAACCGACACGACAGACAATAAAGCCAAATCCGAGAAGTTAAATTAAGTAAAGTTTCACGTTGAAGTACATTTTTATACTAAATCTCACATCCGTTAACAATAGGGATACACAATAGTGCACTTTATGTGCATAACCTACTTACACCATGTCATAATATCCATTACACCAACAGATTACAAAATCTATACATTATTGCACGCAACAGCATATTTTGTGCATCAAATCTCACATCCCAAACTACATATGTATTTGCTAATAACACACTGTTAAATTTTCACTACAAAAGATACAACTTTTAGCATCTCTTAAACATAAGTTTTGAGATTTTTTAGTTAATTAAATTAACACACAGTACACCATAGGGATTAAATACACTGCGAAACCATCAGATTATCAACGTTGTCCGGCCTTGATGCTATCGGAAACGACGGATGTAGTATCGCTAACGGCAGGTGTAGGTGCCGAAGCCGACTTTTGTTTCGTCATCTTACGGCGGAGGCGTTTGATCCAACTGTCAAGATTGTCAAAGTCAAGTTTCCAAACTACCCCGACTCCCTGGGTGGTCAACGCACTCCGGGCCGAGAATATCTGGTCATTAAAACGGTTATAGGCCTTAAGGCGTATTGTGCCGGACTTATTAAGCAGATATTCCACGTCAAAATCGCCGACGAAACTTGTAGGATTGAGAGTCTTGTCACGGTAACCGAGGTTGCCATTGATGAGCAGACGGTTATTGAGCAGATGGCTTGACAGTGCAAGGTCTACTTCCATGTCGCTGAAATCGCCGTTGTCGCTGCGCACAGACGGGGCTATGGTCCACTTGTCACTGATAGTGCCGAGAAGGCTTGACAAGCGGCTCGACAATGTGGTTGATGCCAGTGAGGCAAATTCGCTGCTGCCGTGATTGGTGCCCGAATTGGCGTACTCGGGTGTATAGAACCTGTTGAGGGCAAGGAGATATATCACCTGTCGGCTCAACATATCGTTGGTGTTAACTATCGAGCGTACCTTACGGTCTATATCGCTTGACAGAGTGGGAAATTCAAGGTCAAAAGTCAGTTCAGGCTGACGCATGTCACCTGAAATCTTAAGCAACGCCCTGACAGGCACACTCGTGCGCGCCAAATCCTTGTCAGTGTTAAACGAGACATCGAGATCACTGAGATTGGCCGTGGTCTGGTAGGCAGCCGTAATATTAAGCTGGGCTGCATAAGGATTGCCGTGGAAAGAGATGGAGCTGCCGGAATCTATGGTGAAATCCTTCACGATAATCTCCTGCAAGGTGAAATTATACGTGCCTCGGTCAAGGGTATATGTGCCAAAAAGCTGCATATCGTCATTGCGGCTCGCATACGTCATGCGCATGTTACCGCTGCCCCATGCCCTGATACGGTCACCGGCTATCGGGTCCATGACGAGAGTAACCTCCACATTGGGGTTGGCATCGACCGATATGTCTATATTGAAATCGGTAGGATTGTCATCGCCGGGAATCTGCGACTTCAGAAGTTTCTTGATGCGTTCGACAGGGGTGAGAGAAAGCGAGTCGGAGACCTGAAGCATCTCCCTGTCGCGGAATTTAACGAATGTATATTCGCCGGCCTGAAGATTGTCGCTGAGCACAAATCCGAATGTGCTCTTAGGAGCAGTTGAAGCCACCACGCTTATATCGACCCTTCCGGGCTTGCCTATCACAGATGCGCCGCCATCAACAAACACTTTGCCATACCATGGCTGCTCGCCATTGTCAGGCATGTCATAGCCGAGGAAATTGCGGGCATCATAGAGGTAGAAGGCAAATACCGGGTCATGGAAATAGCGATGGCTGAGATGTCCGCGGAACTTGGCCGTATTGCCATAAGCATCATGTAACGTCAGGTCATTAATATCTATGGACCCCGGACGGAAATGCAGGCTGTCGCTTGCGGTATATGTAGTGTTGGTAAACGGTATGGTCAGTTTCATATCCTCCACATAGGCATCACCCTCAAGGTCAAGATCGCTGAAAGAGCCAAAAAGACGTGCCTTGCCGCTGACGAGGCCGTCAACGTCAGAACAGAAAGCCGACATGAACGGCTGAAGGAAACTTATGCCGGTACGATCGGCGGTAAACGCCAAATCAAGGCCTCCTCCGCCTTTGACCGGATAGATGACACCATCGACCGTGCTGCCGCCTCCGTTTTGGCGCGTGATATCGGCATCAAGGATTATACATTGACGCTCATGATCCCATGAGCTCTTAATTATGGCGTCACCGAATACACAATTGTTGTATGACAGATTCCTGACATCAAGATTGTCAGTGAACGCCTGGGGTACGCCCGACAAAAGGTCTGTGGCCCTGACATCCCCCGTAGCGACACCGCCGAAATCCACATTGTTGATGTTGAGTATGTCAAACACATAGTCAAGGTTAATGTTGGAGAGCCCGACATTGACCACATCGCCAGGCTCACGCCCTACCACACCATCTATATTGACATGCTGTATTTCATTGCCTATACGCCAGTTGCTGATAGCATAGCGGTCCTTGGAGATGGCGACAGTAGCGGGGTGGATGGTCCACACGGTATCATTGAGGGTCATAGAGCTTCTATGTATGTCAACCGTCCCGACCAGATTGTCATTTTCATCACGAGAGGCCTTGGCAGTAAGTTCCAGGCTACCGTTAAGAGCCTTCTTTGAATCTACAGCCCACGCCATAGAGGTATCAATCATATCGGACTGGCCCTCGCCATTGAGTGTAAGCGACAGCTGTCCGTTCTTGGTGGGCAACGAGGTGGTGGCATATAGATATGACTTGCCGGCATCACCGTTGACAGCTGCATTGACCACCGTGTTCTCCACAAGTTTCTTTCCTTGCAAAAGATACGGAGCATCCACATCCAGAGCTATTATGCCGGCAGATGATTTGACATAACCCGACACATCCACAGGGTGGATTACGCTGACAGGCAGCTTGACGAGCTGCTCGATGGTACGGGTGTCCTTAACCGTCATATCAAAAGCGAATTCATTGTCGAGCTTATGCTTATATCGTCTGTCATTGTCCTCCCTGCATGACACCAGCGAGGGCCATAGGCGGTGGAGACAATGACGCACATCGCTTCCTACAGTCGACAAATCGTACCGGCCCCTCACACTGGCATCGGCGACCTCGCTCGTCAGCGATGTCCACATAGGGGTCTCGCTGTTGCGCATCTCTATCTCGATGTTTCCCAGCTCTACCGTCTGGCCGTCATCGCCTACAGATTTCAACACAAGGTCGTTAATGCTTGCACGAGCATCCATAGCAGTTACATCTACGTTATCAGCGGAGGCCGCAAGACGGAACGAAGCCTTATAGCCCTCCCAGGGCTTCTTGGATGTGAACAGGCCTAAACCTATATTGCCGGCATCCATATTTATGGCGAGGTCGGCAAACCGCTTGAAATCTCGTGATACTGCAGCCGAAGCTTTTGCCTCAAACCGGGCATCATCATCGTCACTTATAATTTCAGCAAGCAGAGCATTACCATCATACGAGCCGGTTATATTGACCGATTGCCACAGATGATTACGCCACTCTATATGGTCAATATCAGCATGCAGGTCTGCACCTCTGAGCAGCCCGTCCCTTATGACGGCCTTACCGTCTATCAGCAACGAGCCACTTCCCAATGGAGCTTGCGCAGAAGTCACCGCACCTATAGCCAGTTCGGGAGTCTGTGCGGTCACGATAACTTCAGCAGACCGCGAGGAGAGCTGTCCCTTGGCCGTAGCGTCAACAAGCAGAGTGCCCGAAGCCGCCTGCAGATTGCAATGCAGCTCGGCGGCATTGGGAGTGTAGCTACCCTGCATATGGGCATCCAGATATTCCACGCGGCCGAGGATGTCACGCAGATGGGGACCCACCGGGCGAAACAGGCTCATGGTCTCCAGTACCGTGGGTGATGTGACATAGCACTTGAAATCCGAAAGATTCACATGTATATGCTCGGTTTTCAAGTCAGGCAACGCTATCTCGGCAAGCGCAGTAATGTATTCACCTTTGCCTCCTATATCAAGCCTCAGCCTGTCGACACTCAGCAGCTCGGCTCGACCCGACACAGCCGCTTCGATACCGACAGTCAGATTGCCGGCAGCCAATGCCGGGACAAAATATCGCATGTCGGCCATTGAGACCGACGACCCTTTCATTATTTCAATATCAAACGGAGCATCCTTCAAATCCCGGCCTATGGTCTTAACCGACTTTATAGGGATGTGTATGTCTGCGAATCGGATGTCAGAGCCATCCAAGCGCACATCCAGTCCATCCACGTCAAGAGCCTCATTGTCAAGCGACATATCGGCCGAAAGCGAAATCTCCGCTCCGCACCGTTCCCTGAAAGCCAGACGGCTCAGGCTTATATCGTATTTGTCCTTGGCTATCAGTGGAATGCTGATGTCGGCCCGAAGGTCTCTGACTGCCATATGCGCGAAATCCATCACCTCCACAGGCTTTACAGGAGCATCCAGCCTGTCATATTTTATGGCGGATTTACGTATCAACACCGAATTGATGCGCAGCTCTATCTGCTTTTTCTCCTTGTTATCCTTAGGCTTTAAAGCATCTATTATCGGCTGGATGTTAAGAGGTGACGAGGCATCGCGCTGCCACAGTGTTCCGTTAAGGCCGATAAGCTCCACATAGTTGATAATCAGCGATCCTTCGATGAGGGAAGCGTTGATATTTACCGACCCTCCGAGACGGTCAATCATAGCTATAGGCCCGTGCTCCATCGCCGCAGTATCCGCGACCACCACCCTTGTCAGCGTGATACGGTTAAACGGACTTATCTCAAGCCCTCCAATGGTCACATTGACATCAAGCAGCTCGCTCAATTGCCTCTCTGCCACGTCAGCGATGCTGCGCTCCACAAACGGCAACGACAACCCTACATAGAGCAACGCCGGAATACCGAAGACGAGAGCGATGACGCTCACGGCGACAGTACGTAGGGTCTTATATGTCCATTTTATAGGGCTGCGGAAATTCACGGTGGTATATGATGAAACTATGCGCGAAGTTACGCATTTTTCCCATACTCTACCCTACTTGACATGACTAAACTGTCAAAGCCGCAATCAATGTGTGGCTTTCCACCATGCTGTATGCTCCCTGTCGGCCGACAGGTGATGCACACTGGGATCCGAAGTAGTCAGACCAGAATACTTATGTATCGGCAGCGTGCGGTCACGAATCGCCGTATAGTATGTCGGGGTATTGACCTTATAGGGGACAGTCAGAGCCAGCTGAGCGCGAAATTCACTGAGAAGCTGCGGATTGGCCGACCCCATGAGATGCTCTACATAATCGCCGTAGTCGTAGAATATGGATGGCGAATAGCCGTCCAGCGACTGCAACGAATATAAGGCCGACGGAATGAATCCGTAAGACTCATTGATGCGCTTCATCACCGCAGCCAGTCCATCGAGCTGCGAGCAATCAGTCACCGACAGTGTGCCCCACGGTGTGCTGCTGTTGGCATAGAAAGCATAAAACTCATTGCATATGGCCTCGTAATCAGGCTCGCCCATAAGATGCCGGCCTATCCTGTCGTAAGGCATGCCGTATGCCATCACCTCGCATGTAGAAGCAATGAGATGGTCTGCCACATCCTTAAGTTCATAAGCCACTTCCACATTGGCCATGTAGCAATCGTCAAACAGGATGTAATCCATCTTGAGACCTGCATCATCTATCGCATCGGCCAAAGTAGAAATATCGGTCTGATACGCCTTGTCCATCGCTCCGAAATAACGTGTAAGCAGAGACGTCCCACAGTTCCAATGCATCACCTCTTGCTCAGGAGATATGTCGGCGGTACTCATGCGTGTGGATGGATTGACAGGCAGCCAGCCCATGCCGTGACAGCCGATGGTCATGGCATAACGCCGCGCCGGAGCCGCAGCAGACATATCCGACAATATGGAGGAAATGCCCTCTGCAGTGGTAAGCGAAGGAGACGCATAGGTCCTTATGTCACGCCGGTGGCACGTACCGCCGGCATACGTTATCTCAAACAGCTTTGACGTAGCTGCACTCGTAGACATGAACACTATCACACGCTGGTCTTTGAGCCCGTTTTGCGCGACTATGCTACTCTCCAGGTCAGCTATATTCTGATAGAAGCAGTTTGTCAGGTTAGTGGACCACGGGAAATACATGAACAGTGTATGCTCCACCGTACCCGTCACCACAGGAGCAGGTTCGTCAGCCACTTCATCGGACGAACATGATGACATGGCGACAGCCATGCAGATAGATGCTATAGCCACCAATGCCATATGCCGGCCAAAGGTTTGCGAAAATTTGATATGTAAGATCATATGATATTGACTGGCTCCAAGATATGCAGAAACGGCGTGTATTTCAATGTCATTAACTTAAACAGTTGTTGATGCTTGAATGGCATCTCCCTACTGCATAGGTGCATTTCCTTTAATGGCCGTAAAATTACGACTTTTTCCGCATAAACCGAAGCAATCAACCGCCGACGACTATAACATATTATATTACTCTCGCTCCAAAACAACCAATACCGGCAGCTGCATATGCAACAGGTGACCTGCGGCAAGCAAAGTTGCGGCAAGTCACCTAATTGCCAGCTCTATGGGCATGACATGATGAGATGTGGAGCTATGATGGCCTCACGGCTTGAGAGCCTGGTCAAGGAAGGCTTTGAAGTCCTCCTCGCTCATGGCACCCTGAGCCATGGCATACTGACGGGTGGATGGATGTGCCACGATTATGGTAGGCACAGAGCGGATGTTCCACTGCTGTGCCAGTTCGGGGTTGGTGTCAACATCCACCTTTACGAAGTTGGCCTTGTCAGCATACTCTTTTGAAACTTTCTCAAAAACCGGAGCAAACAATTTGCAAGGCCCGCACCATACAGCCGAGAAATCGTAGACTATGGGCAGATTGTTATCCACATCCTTGACTGTAGTTTTGGATTCATACGCAGCTATGGAGTCGGTCGAAACGGCTTCAGACTGATCGTACTTATTTTTGGGTTGGCAGGAGCCGCAGGCAAATATCGCCAGTGCAGCAACAAAAAGCATTGGACGTTTCATAATAATCATCGATGATATGTATTTCTGTTCTGAGATTGAAACAAGCATATAAGCCTGATGGTTTATCTGCCGTATATGCTTAACCCTCTTAAACATAAAGGATGCGACACTCATTTAAAAGCATCGCACCACTTTATGCCGTCAAGACATGGTATATGTCTGTGAATATCAAGCGTTGAGAGCGGCGTTGGTCTTGTGCACGGCCTCAGCACTCTTGGCAAACAGAGCTTTCTCCTCTTCATTGAGGTCAAACTCTACAATCTTCTCAATACCATTGCGGCCGAGTACGCAGGGAACACCAATGCAGAGGTCCTTTTCGCCATATTCGCCGTCAAGGAGAGCAGAGCAGCTGATGAGCTTCTTCTGGTCATGGAGCACAGCAGCCACTACCTGTGCTGCAGCAGCACCGGGAGCATACCATGCAGATGTGCCGAGGAGCTTGGTGAGAGTAGCACCGCCTACCATAGTATCGGCAGCTACCTGCTGGAGCTTCTCTGCATCCATAAGAGATGAAGCCGGTATGCCGCGATAAGCAGCGAAGCGTGTCAGAGGTATCATGGTAGTGTCGCCGTGGCCGCCGATTACGATGCCCTCAACTTCAGTAGCGTTGGCACCGAGAGCCTGGCTGAGGAAATACTTGAAGCGAGCACTGTCAAGCGCACCGCCCATGCCGATGATACGGTTCTTGGGCAGACCGGATGTCTTGTGGATAAGGTATGTCATGGTATCCATGGGGTTGGATACGCAGAGGATGATAGCGTTGGGAGAATATTTGAGCACGCTCTCAGTCACCGACTTAACGATACCGGCATTGACACCGATAAGCTCCTCGCGTGTCATGCCCGGCTTACGGGGAATACCTGATGTGATGACAACGACATCGCTGTCGGCGGTCTTCGAATAATCGTTGGTCACGCCAGTCAGACGGGTGTTGATGTTGAGGATGTTGGCGGTCTGCATGATATCCATGGCCTTGCCCTCAGAGAGACCCTCTTTGATATCGATGAGCACTACTTCGTCGGCTACCGAGTTAGTAACCAAAACATTTGCACATGTGGCACCTACATTACCGGCACCTACTACTGTTACCTTAGACATAGCTTTTCTGTGATAAATATTGGGAAAATATTGTTTCTAAAATTCTGAATGCAAATTTAACGAAATATTTCCTAAAGAGACACCTTAATTTTTCATAATTACGAGTTATGGACGACTTAAGTTGAAATATCCACCATAAATATGTAATTTTGCACACTATATTATAATACATATTTATGTTTTTACGCAACGCATTAATGCTCATGGCGTCGTGTCTGCTGGCCTACTCATGCTCGTCGACAACCGACAATTCCGATGCCGACGAATCCGAAGTAGAAGAATTTGACTATGCCGGGGTCATATCTTCGCAGGTCACCACTCCTGATATGCGCCATTACGAACTGGCCGGACCGGTCAAATCATGCCGCCGCACCACCTTCTACGATGTGGTGCGCGACAACGACAACAAACTTGCCATCGACACCGCCGGCCGTAACATAGTGGAGTCTACGGCATATTTCTCTACCGAAGGCAGTTACATAGCCAAGGAACACGAGCGTATTCGCCGCGATGAAAACGGCCGTATAGAACACTGGGAAGACCGTGCCCCTAACTATCCGGCCATACACCCGGGTTATCTAAAGGATTCATATGACTTCGAGCATATCGACGAAAACCACCACAAGGTTTCATCGCCCACCATGGTCAGCTATGTCATAACCGATGACTACGGACGCATCATAGGCGAGCAGATACACTCCAACGACCCGAAGTTTGACACATCGGCCCACAATGTGTACCGCAAATATGACAAGCGCGGCAACTGGACCGAACGTCTGACCATATGGACCACACATACCGCCGGCGACTCGCTGCCAACGACTCGCTACAGCATTGACCGCCGACGCATCATCTATTATTAATATCCATCCTCACACTTCCATAACAAGCAAGCAACAATGAATGTCAAGACGCTTAAGATAGGGGCCATAGTCATAGGTGTCCTCCTGATAGTAGCAGTTATACTCGCCGTATTCAAGGTGCAGTCTCTCCGCAACGAGGTGTCAGAAGCCCGAAGCGAGAACGAGCAGCTCCAGCTCTCCAACGAGCAGCTCAAACTCAGCAACGAATATGCGGCCATCAACAACGAGTTTCAGATGTATGAAAACCAGGCCATCAAACTCGCCAACGACAGCATACTCGCCAAATACACCGCCGCGAAAAACAAGGTTGAGGACCTGATGAAGCAGATGAAAAACGAGCGCAATCTCTCACAGGCCAAAATCAAGCAGCTTCAGGACGAAATAGGCACACTGAAAGGGCTTCTGCGCCACTATGTGGCTCAGATTGACTCCCTCAACAGGGAAAACCAAGGATTAAGGGCTGAAAATGCGGAAGTAAAAGCTCAAAACGAGCAGCTATCTACCCGCATCAACACCGAAACAGAGAAAAACGCCGCCCTGTCGCAGCGCATGACCCTCGCCGAAAAACTCAATGTGACCGGCGTAAGCCTCACGGCTCTTAAAAAGAACGGAAAGGCCGAAAAGAATATCACCAAGGCCAAGCAACTGATGGTCACCTTTACCATCCCTCAGAACAATTCGACACCCGTCGGTTCCAAAGTCATCTATCTGCGCCTCGTCAGCCCCGAAGGGACTCTGCTCGGCGGTGCCGGGTCGTTTGCCTTCGAAGGCGGAAATGTCCCCTGCTCGGCACGCAAAACCATAGAGTATTCGGGTGAGGAACTTTCTGGCGTCCGCATATACTGGGATGTCAACACCGCTCTCAACCCCGGCGATTACACGGTGGAGCTATTCACTGACGGCTACCGCCTGTGCTCGCGCCACTTCACCATGCAGAAATAACCGGACAACATCAAAGTGCAGCGGCGCTCTGATTCAAGCCAACGACCTACTATGGACTACATAACCAACGCATTTCAAGACTGTTTCAGCACCGAACTCACCCTGTCGGCGTGCATATGGCGTATGCTCCTCAGCATGCTTCTCGGTTGCGCCGTAGGCTTTGAGCGCAAACGTAAAGGACAGACCGCCGGCATACGCACATTTGCCCTCATATCCATGGGTGCGACACTGGCCATGCTCGTGTCAATATATGTACCTCAGGAACTGATGGGCGAAATCCACGGAGACCCCACACGCATAGCGGCCCAAGTAGTGTCAGGCATAGGTTTCCTCGGTGCCGGTGCCATCATACAGATGAAAGGCTCGGTACGCGGTCTGACCACGGCAGCCGGCATATGGATGGTGGCCATGATAGGCTTGGCTGTAGGCAGCGGTCTGTACACAGTGTCGGTCGTGGCTACGCTGATGATTCTCTTCATACTCATACTGCTTGAAAACATCGAGCACCGCCTGAGCATGGGAAGTTTTTCACGCACCATACGCCTGTCGCTGCCGGGCATAGTGACCGACATAGAGCCATATCGCACTGTATTACACGACCATGGCGGACAACTCGTCAATATCTATGTGCAGTATGACTATGAGCATCAGCAGACCAGCCTGAATCTCATCATACTGATCAACGAATCGTCATCCTACCCGAAGTTGCTTGACAGCCTCGGCAAGATCTATCCTACCGATTCCATAGCCATCACAAGCCAGCCCGGATTTTAAATCCTATAACCGAACAAAACGCCACTCTGCACGATGTTATTATTATCCGCCGCCCAAGCGGCCACCGAAAGCCTGAATATCGACAGCCTCATAGGCGACCTCGCCTTCATCCTCATACTCGGAGCGGTCACTACCATCATATTCAAGCTGCTAAAGCAGCCGGTGGTGCTCGGATACATCGTTGCCGGCTTTCTTGCCAGCCCCAATTTCGAATATCTGCCCTCCGTCACCGATGAAAGCAATATTGAGTTCTGGGCCCAGATAGGCATCATAGTGCTGTTGTTTTCGCTCGGATTGGAGTTCAGTTTCAAGAAACTTGTCAATGCCGGCGGTTCGGCGGTGGTAACAGCCATGATTATCGTCTGCGGCATGATGGGCATGGGCTACTGCATCGGACGGCTGATGGACTTCTCGTTTATCAACAGCCTGTTTCTCGGCGGCATGCTATCCATGTCGTCGACCACGATTATCATCAAGGCGTTTACCGACCTCGGTATCCGCCAGCGCAAATTTGCATCGCTGGTATTTGCAGTGCTGATAGTCGAAGACCTTTTCGCGGTGTTGATGATGGTGTTGCTGTCATCCATAGCAATCAACAACTCCGTAGAGGGGTCAGAACTGGTCATGAGCGTAGGCAAACTGGTGTTTTTCCTCGTGATGTGGTTTCTTGTCGGCGTCTACGTCATCCCTACTCTGCTCAACAAATCACGCAAACTTCTCAGCAACGAGACCCTGCTGATAGTATCCATGGGACTCTGCCTCGGCATGGCGGTCTTCTCGGTAGCTTGCGGATTCTCGCTCGCTCTCGGGGCATTTGTAATCGGTTCCATACTCGCCAGCACCAGTTTTGCCGAGCGAATCGAGAAGCTGACAGCTCCTGTCAAAGACCTGTTCGGCTCAGTATTCTTCATTTCGGTGGGCATGATGGTCAATCCCGAAGTCATCACACAATACTGGGGCTCGATACTCACACTCTCAGTAGCAGTCATAGTGGGCATGATAGTATTCGGCACCTTCGGCATGCTTGTCACAGGCCAGAATCTCAAAGTGGCAATCGAATCGGGATTCTCGCTGACACAGATAGGCGAATTTGCCTTTATCATCGCTTCACTGGGCATGTCGCTCGGTGTGCTCAATGCTGAGATATACCCTATAGTAGTGGCGGTCAGCGTTTTGACCACATTTACAACACCTTATTTCATACGTCTGTCTGACCCGGCATACAGATTCGTAGCCAAGCACCTACCGGCAAGATTCAATTTCCTCCTTGACCGGTATTCAGTCAGAGCCACCGCCGGCAACGAGACGCGCGAGCTGTGGGTATCTGTGCTGAAACGCACATTGTGGCGTATCATGCTCTACTCCATATTGCTCGTAGCCATCGTGGCTCTCAGTCTGACCTACCTACTCCCTTGGCTCACAGGTTTGTGGCCCCAGTGGGGCAAACTGCTCTGCGCGGCGGTCACGTTAGGCACCATGGCTCCGTTTGTCTACGCCCTCACCATGTCATCCATGAAACGCTCTGAGATAGAAGTGCTCAAAGGACAACGGCCTCTTGCCAACGTGCCGTTTCTGGTGATGCGTATTTTCCGATTCTTCATAGCCCTCGGATTCATCATCTATGTGCTGAGCCACATCTACAATCTTCTCGTCGGATGGTCATGCGGACTGGTAATATTCATTGCTATCGTGTTTATCTTCGGAAAGTCGGTCAAAGAGAGAGCCAAGACCATAGAATCAAAATTTCTCAACAACCTCAACGAACGCGACCTGCGCCGCAGCGGACGCAACAACAATGTGGTCAGCAACATACACCTCGCCTACGTCAAAGCCGGCTATGACAGCCAGTTCATCGGACTGAAGATTGCCGACAGCCACCTGCGTGACGCCTACGGCATCAGCATCATGAGTATCCAGAGAGGCTCACATATAACCTATGTCCCCTCATCATCCATACGCATTTTCCCCGGTGACATACTCGGCATCGTAGGCACCGACGAACAGTTGCAGACAGTCATCCCCCTCATCGAGAAAGGCACGGAAGAACAAGACGAAAACGACATCCAAGCCGATGCCCGCCTGCTCAACGTCGATCTCAAAGCCGACTCACCGCTAATCGGCAAAAACGTGGTCACCTCCGGCCTCGGCAAGACCTACTCGGCCCTCCTCGTCTCCGTACAGCGTCAGGAAGCCTTCCTGCCCCCCACCCCCGACACCACCTTCGCCCCCGGCGACATCCTCTGGATGTACGGCCTCCCCACCCTTGTCTCCTCCCTAAAAGGCTGACCCACCCCCTCATCCCGATTTAATATACTTTACCCATACTGTCACAACGCCTGTTAAAGTATCGCTTTGGGGATATTCTTCTTTTCGTA
>ERZ777305.2609-NODE-2609-length-14817-cov-6.422707_pt1 | contig 14817 bp, 13 predicted proteins | sample MGYA00374965_ERZ777305 | MGnify/ENA primary metagenome ERZ777305 (study PRJEB29328, sample SAMD00013331) | mouse gut metagenome | study: EMG produced TPA metagenomics assembly of the Metagenome analysis of fecal microbiota from mouse which was promoted... | reverse complement strand
TGCTTACGCATCCTAAAGCTGCCGGCGGCCCAGCTCTCGGACTCTTCTTTGGGCCAGGAGTTGTAGCGCGCTTAATGCAATCACAACCTTTGGCGCGCTACAACCCCGACCCAAAAGCAATTGCAGAGATTAAGGACTGCGGAGCCTGAGGAGTAGCGTAGCTAACTAAAAGTTTTTGGTGCCGCTTTTTTCAAAAAGCGGCAGTTCCGTCCGGCTCAAAGACAAACATTATACACACAGCAATGAACGAGATTACACAACAGGTATGGGGTTTCACCCCGGCTTCGGCAGACGGCGAGGGAGGCGGAGAGCCCGTGGTGCTTTATACGATGACCAACGGCAACGGAGCGAGCGTGCAGCTCACCAATTACGGAGCCGCTATTGTGGGAGTCACCGTGCCGGATCGGGACGGGCGGATGGCCGACGTCGTGTTGGGATATGACCGGTGGCAGTCGTATGTGGCCGACGGGCCTGCCATGGGGAAGAGCGTCGGGCGGTACGCCAACCGGATCGCAAAAGGGACGTTTGCGCTGGACGGTACTACGTATAAATTGGCCGTTAACAACGGGCCGAACCACCTGCACGGCGGGCCGACCGGGTTTGCAAATCGGCTGTGGGAAGGACGAGTAGAAGGGGATCGCGTGGTGTTCGGCTATCACTCCGCAGACGGAGAGGAGGGATATCCCGGGGCTTTGTACGTCGAGGCATGTTATGACTGGGACGACGACAATCGGCTGGAGATCACCTATTATGCCAGGGTTGAAGGGAAAGCTACGATTGTGAACCTGACCAACCACGTCTATTTCAACCTCGACGGACACGACGCGGGTTCGGTGTTGGGGCACACCTTGACTTTGAAAGCATCGCGCTACCTGCCGACGGACGACACCGCGATTCCGTTGGCTGCTCCGGAGGCGCCGGCGCAGGTCGAGGGGACGCCGATGGATTTCCGGACGCCTCATGCGATCGGGGAACGCATCGGCGAGCCGTTTCAGCAGTTGGTCTGGGGGAAAGGGTATGACCACTGCTGGGTGATCGACGACAACTCTCGGCCGGCGGCGGAACTCTACTCGCCGGAGTCGGGGCGGTTCGTGGAGGTGACCACGACCCAGCCCGGGATACAGATCTACACGGGGAACTGGCTGAGCGGCTGTCCCCAGTCCAAGAATCCGAACTACTCCTATTCGGACAGAGACGGGGTGGCGATGGAGTGCCAGGCCTTTCCCGACTCGCCCAATCGGGCGGACTTTCCGAGCGTGGTTTTGCGACCGGGGGAGATTTATGAACAACATATCGTCTACCGCTTCGGCACGAAATAACTGAAACTCAAAATAAACCCAAACAAATCGTTATGACGAACAATCAACAAACTCAAATCAACTACACGGGGCCGTTCATCACGATGGTCTTCCTGTTCTTCATCGTCGGCTTCCTCACCGTCGTGAACCAGCAGTTCCAGAGCCCCTTGCAGAGCGCCCTGCTCAGCAACGTGGGCGGGATTCAGAACACCCTGGCCGTGATGGTCACCTTCGCCTGGTTCCTCTCCTACCCGCTGACCGGCGGGATCGGGGCCCGGCTCGTCAATAAGCACGGGTACAAGAACACCATGGTGCGGGCCCTGATGGTGGTGGCCGCCGGGTGCGCCATTTTCGAAGCCTCGGTATTGCTCCAGAAATATTCGGACGGAGCAGCCATCGCTTTCGGCGAATCGTCGATTCCGTACGCCTATTTCCTCTTCCTGATCGGCGCCTATGTCGTGGGAGCCGGGGTGACGATCATGCAGGTGGTGATTAATCCGTACCTGATTGCTTGTAACGTGAAAGGCACCAGCGACGTGCAGCGGCAGAACATCGGGGGTGCCTCCAACTCGATCGGGACTACCCTCGCGCCGTTCTTTGTCGGCGGGATCATCTTCGGCGGGGCGACGGTCGTTACCCTCGACAAATTGATCGTTCCGTTCGCAGCTTTCATTGTGGTGATTCTCGGTGTGGCCTTCCTGATCACGAAGCTCAAACTGCCCAACATCGCCAACACCACGGCCGAAGGCGGTGAAAAACTCGAACGCAGCATCTGGTCGTTCCGGCACCTGACCTTGGGGGTTGTGGCGATCTTTATCTACGTGGGTGTGGAAGTTTGTGTAGGGGCCAATCTGGTGATGAACGCCAAAGCGGATGCCAACTGGATCGACCTGGCGGCTACGATGGGATCGCTCTACTGGGGCGGGATGCTCGTCGGACGGCTCATCGGGTCGGCCCTGAGCAAAGTGCCGGCACGGATGCAGCTGATCGTCACCTCGATTGCGGCTGGGCTGCTCGTCATCGGCGCCATGCTGACCGACTGCCTGTGGCTGTTGGTGGCTGTCGGCCTGTTCCACTCGGTGATGTGGCCTTCGACCTTCGCACTGGCGATCAAAGGGCTGGGCAAATACACCTCGGCAGGGTCGGGGGCATTGATGATCGGCGTGCTGGGCGGCGGTGTGCTGCCGTTGCTGCAGGGGATGATCGCCGACATCACCGGTTCCTGGGCGGTTACCTGGATCATCGTCATTCTCGGTGAAGCCTACCTGCTCTACTACGCCCTGCTGGGGAGCCGGATCCGCAAACAGGATATGATCGCGGAATAACCATACGAAAGGCTGTTGTTATGGATATCACCAAAGTACGCGAGAAATTCAAGGAGCTGTACGGCACCCAGGGCGCCGTATACGCTTCGCCCGGTCGGGTCAACCTCATCGGGGAGCACACCGACTACAACGGCGGCTTCGTGCTGCCGGGGGCGGTGGACAAGGGAATGGTCGCCGAGATCATCTTCAACGGGACGGACAAGGTGCGGGCTTACGCCTTAGACCTCGGCGAGAGCGCAGAGTTCGGCTTGAGCGAAGCCGACGCGCCGGCGCAACAGTGGGCTAAGTATATCTTCGGCGTCTGCCGCGAGCTGACCAAACGCGGGGGGACTATTAAAGGATTCGACACGGTCTTCTCGGGAGATGTGCCGCTCGGCGCGGGGATGTCCAGCTCGGCGGCGCTGGAGTCGACCTATGCCTTTGCCTTGAACGACCTGCTGAACCTCGGCTTCCCGCCGATGGAGCTGGCCAAAGTCGGGCAGGCAACGGAACATAATTATGTGGGGGTGAAGTGCGGGATCATGGACCAGTTCGCCTCGATTCACGGGAAAGCGGGACACCTGATGCGGCTCGACTGCAAGACCGGCGAGTTCCAGTACGTGCCGTTCGATCCGGAGGCGCATGGGTACAAAGTCGTGCTGATCGACTCGTGCGTGAAACACGAATTGGTCGGGTCGCCGTACAATAAACGCAGAGAATCTTGCGAACGGGCGGTCAAAGCCATTCAGCAGCGACATCCGGAGGTCGAGTTCCTGCGCGATGCACAGCCGGAGTGGCTCGACGAAGTGATCGGGGTGATTTCGCAGGAGGACTATATCCGGGCGAAATACGCCATCGACGAAGTCAAACGGCTGCTGGACGCCTGCGCCGCTCTCGAAGCGGGGGATTACGAGACGGTGGGACGGAAGATGTACGGCACGCATATCGGCATGTCGGTACTGTACGAAGTCTCGTGCGAAGAGCTCGACTTCCTCAACGAAGTGGCCAAAGAGTGCGGGGTGACCGGATCGCGGATCATGGGCGGCGGCTTCGGCGGCTGTACGATCAACGTGGTGCCGGCACCGAAGTACGATGCCTTTATCGACACCGTGCGGGCGAAGTACAAAGCGAAATACGGGATCGACTGCAAGGTCTATCCGGTGGTGATTTCGGACGGCGCGCGACGGATTTCGGAGTAATCCGAATGGCGTAAAACTCCGTTTAACAACAAGAGGGGGCACCTGCGAACAGGTGCCCCCTCTTTTCATGCTTGCCGGCACACTACCGGTTGAAATACTTGTGCAGGTTGCGGAGCTCGAACGAGAAGACACCCATCGAAATACCGGCCATCAGGAACGAGACACCGACCCAGATCACCACCGCTTCGATACCGAAGAAGAGCGGTTGCGCCAGAATCACCACCGAGCAAATCAACAGCAATACCCCGACGAAAACCGTCCATCCGCCGCCCGGAACCCGCATCGACATCAGGTCGCTCCCCGAGCCGATCAGCCCGAAGCTCCGGAACATCAGCCAGAATCCGAGGAACAGAGGCAACGTGGCGGCCGAAATCGCCGGATGGCACACCAGTACGATCCCGATCAGCATTTCGATAATCCCTCCGGCCCATAACCATCCGCGTCCGATCGCCGGATTGGTGTTCGACGCGGCCAACGCGATGTTAACCGCTCCGGCCACCAGAATCAACACGGCGAAGGTGACCGACATAGCCACGTAGCTCACTCCGGGATAGGTGAAAATCACGATCCCGATGACGAAGACAGCGATCCCGAGCAGAAGCAGCAACCACCAGTTTTTCACGGCTACGCGCGAACGTTGCAAGCGATCCATAAAAAGACTTTGCATGACTGTATAATTTTTTAATGAATGTTTCTCTTCGTATCCTATTCGTTGATTCGGGAGGGAACTGTTCTTTTTGTGAACAAAAAGAACCAAAAAAACTTTAGAGGATGCTTACGCATCCTAAAGCTGCCGGCGGCCCGGTTTTCGGACTTTTCTTTGGGCCGGGGATTCTTCCGGGCGCGATAATGCGATAACTACCCCAACGCGCCCGGAGAACCCCGACCCAAGCAAACCGCAAAGACTGAGGACTGCGGAGCCTAAGGCATAGCGTAGCTATCATGAAAGTTCTTTGGGTACCTTTCTTTCAAGAAAGGTACGGTTCTATCCGGCACAAAGAACAAGATGCCAAGAAAAAGCATTCAAGAATTATGCCAATCGTTAAGATTTGTGCGGCTGACAAACCAAAAATAAGGCGTATCTTTGTGTGACCAACTATGGAACTTCAGAGCGTAAAACAGCGATTCGGCATCATCGGGAACACCGCCGCCCTGAACCGGGCCCTGGAAGTCGCCCTTCGGGTGGCCCCGACCGACCTGACCGTGCTCATCAGCGGCGAGAGCGGCGTGGGGAAAGAGTTTTTTCCGCAGATCATCCACGCCTACAGCGCGCGGAAACACGGGAACTACATCGCCGTCAACTGCGGCGCCATTCCCGAAGGGACGATCGACAGCGAACTGTTCGGACACGAAAAAGGGTCGTTCACCGGCGCCACCGACAGCCGGAAAGGCTACTTCGAAGTGGCGGACGGCGGGACCATTTTCCTGGACGAAGTCGGCGAACTGCCCCTGACCACTCAGGTACGGCTGCTGCGCGTGCTGCAGAGCGGCGAATTCATCCGCGTGGGGTCGTCCAAGGCACAGAAGACCAACGTGCGCGTCGTGGCCGCCACGAACGTCAACCTGCGGCTGGCCGTCGAAGCCGGACGCTTTCGCGAAGACCTCTACTACCGGCTCAATACCGTGCCCATCACCGTGCCCCCGCTGAGGGATCGGAAAGGAGACATCCATCTGCTGTTCCGGAAATTCGCCTCCGACATCGCCGCACAATACCACATTCCGCCCGTCACGCTGGACACCCAGGCCCGCCAGATGCTGGAAGAATACCCGTGGCCCGGGAACGTACGGCAGCTCAAGAACGTCGCCGAACAGATATCCGCCATCGAAGAGCGGCGCGAGATCGGGCCCGAGACCCTGATGCGCTACCTGCCCGACTATTCGGCCGCCGGGAGCCTGATCCCCGTGGGGCCGGCCGGGAACGGAGGCGAATTCGCCAACACCACCGAGCGGGACATCCTCTACAAACTGCTGTTCGACCTGCGCGGCGAAGTGTCGGAACTCAAAGGGATGGTGGCCGAACTCGCAGCCGCACAACACGGCAGCGGCACCACCTCCGGCTACGGAACGGCACTACCCGTCAAATACACCGCATCGCCGGCCCTGTATACACCGGCTGCACAGGAGAACCCCTATATCGAAACCGCCGCCGAAGAGGTGACCGACACTCCGGCCGCCGCCGCGACCGACAGTGCGCCGCAAACCAAAGAAGAGGCACAACGCGAGATGATCGTCCGCGCCCTGCGGAAACACCGCGGGAAACGCAAGGAAGCCGCCCGGGAGCTGTTCATCTCCGAACGCACCCTGTATCGGAGAATCAAGGAGCTGGGGATACGGGACAACGATATTTCAGAAGACTGATATGACGATTATGAGACCTTTGCGGATCCTGTTGCTCCCGCTCGTCACCGTGGCGGCCCTGTTCGCCGCGGGCGGATGCTCCGTTAAATACTCCTTTTCGGGGGCCTCGGTCAACTATGCCCTGAGCAAGACCGTCTCGGTCGCCTATTTTACCAATATGGCCGCCATGGTCGCCCCGATCCTGAGCCCGACCCTCACCGACGAGCTGACCAGCAAACTCGCCAGCCAGACCCGGCTGCAGGTGGTGCGCGAAGAGGGCGACCTCGCCTTCTCGGGCGAAATCATCGGATACAGCTCCGACCCCGTCTCGATCTCCGGGAACGAATACGCCACCCAGAACCGGCTCACGATCACCGTACGCGTCAAATTCGTCAACAAAAACGAACCCCAGTACAACTTCGAAAAGACCTTCAGCAACTACGAAGACTACGACACCAACGTCCTGCTGACCCAGGCCGAAGGGACACTCATTCCGCAAATCGTCGAAAAACTGGTGGACGACATCTTCAACGAAGCCTTGTCCAACTGGTAATCCGACCGACCCTTACACACCGAACACCCGCCATGAACGAACCCATCGGAGCCTATCTCGACGACTACACCCTGTTGGAACAACCGGGCGTATCGGCGCGGCTGGACGACCTCGTGAAGACCTACCCGTGGTTTACGCTGGGGCGGTACATGCAGCTGCGCTCCCTGCGGGGCGTCGATCCGGCCGGGTATCACCGGGCACTGCGGCGGACGGACGTACGGCTTTTCATCCACCCTTATCCCACACTGTTGCTGGCCCCTGCCACCGGCCCGGTCGCAGAACCGACACCTGCGACAGCGACGGGAGACGACGGATCGTACGACAGCCTGGTATTCGAGCCGGCCGGAATGCCGGAACAACAGCCCGTGCCGCCCATGCCGTCGGAGACGGACGCCATTATCGACGACTTCCTGAGCACCGAAGGATGGGGATCGCGGATCGTGGCGGCGCCTCCGGTGCCGGGCGTCGTGGAAGAGCCGGATGACATTTCGGCCGCCTCGGTGGCCGAAGACGGCGAGATTGCCACCGAAATATTGGCCCAAATCTATCTGGCTCAGGGACTTCCGGATCGGGCCGTCGAAATTTATTACAAATTGAGTTTGAAATATCCGGAAAAAAACGCTTACTTTGCAGACCTGATTGCGGAAATCCGGGCGGAAAACGGCGATTTCGGAGGCGGAGCCGAAGCCTACTTCTGACGCCGGGGCGCATATCCGGAACGCGAACGACGACCATACATTCACACGCATTTTACCTACACGACCATGTACGTTTTTTTCATCGTCCTGATTATCATCGCCAGCTTCCTGATCATCCTCACGGTGCTGGCTCAGAACCCCAAGAGCGGGATGGCCGCCAATTTCGGAGCCTCGAACCAGGTGATGGGGGTGCGCCAGACGGCCGACTTCCTCGAAAAACTGACCTGGGGGCTTTCCGTGGCGATCGTCGTGCTCAGCCTGGCGGCTACGATGGCCATGCCGAAGGCGGATATTTCGCGCAGCAACGATGCCTTGCAGCAGGCTATCGAGAATCAGGCTTCGCCGATTCAGAACCTCGACCTCTCTTCGGGGGCGCCGGCGGCTTTGCCGACCACGGACGGGGATGAGGCGGCACAGTAAGACTGTTAGTCCTCGATATTCCATTATCGGAATCCCGTTTCGTTCGCAGGAACGAAACGGGATTTTTGTTTTCATCCGCCCGAAAACGTTATCTTTGGGGGAAGATATGGCCAAGCAAAATTTCAGAGACACCCAGCAAGCGGCCGGCCGGATTCTGGCCGAGCTGCAGCAGGGACGATACGCCCCGCTCTACCTGCTGAGCGGCGAAGAGGGATTCTATACGGACAAGATTTCGGCTTACATCGCCGCCCACGCGCTGAGCGACAGCGAACGGGAATTCAACCAGACGGTCGTCTACGGCAAAGAGACCGACGGGCCGGCCGTCGTATCGCTCTGCCGCCGCTACCCGATGATGAGCCAGCGACAGGTCGTGATCGTCCGCGAAGCGCAGGCCATGCGCAATTTCGACGCACTGGGCGTGTACGCCCAGCAGCCACTGGCCAGTACCGTGCTGGTGATTTGCTACAAGGGGAAGAGTTTCGACAAACGGTCGGCAGTCTACAAACAACTCGCCGGCTGCCCCGGAGCGGTGGTTTTAGAGGCCTCCGCGCCGCGGGATTACGAGATGGAGGGGTGGATCCGCGACCTCTTCGCCGCGAAAGGATGCCGCATCGAGCCGAAAGCCATCCAGATGCTGGCAGACCACCTGGGGACAGAGCTGCAAAAGATCGATAACGAGGTCGAAAAGCTCTTCACCCGGCTGCCTGCGGACACGCGGGAGATTACGGCCCTCCACATCGAGCAGAATATCGGCATCAGCAAGGATTACAACAACTTCGAACTGACGCGGGCCCTGTCGGAGCGGGACATGGCACGGGCCCTGAAAATCGCCGACCACTTCGCGGCCAACCCGAAAGACAATCCGCTGCCCGCGACGCTGGCCACCCTGTTCTATCACTTCCAGCGAATCGTCACGCTCGGGATCGCCCAGTGGGAGAACCGCAAGCAGGGACGCCCGGCGATGGCCGGACTGTCGGAAGCGGAGGTCGCCAAACTGCTCAAACTGCCCGCCCCGTTTTTCGCCAAAGAGTACATCGGTGCCGCGGCCAACTACCCCAATGCGAAAGTATTTACCATCTTGGGCTGGCTGCGCGAGTTCGACATGAAATCGAAAGGGATGAACGCCGGCTCGGCCGACGACGGCGAGCTGCTCCGCGAACTGATCCTCCGCATCGCCATGCTCTGATGCCGGCCCGCTCCGGCCGCGGACGCCCCTATCCGAGCGGCACGCCGATCAGCGTCGCCGACGAACAGTCCGTAATCAGCGCCTGCACGTAATCGCCCGGCAGGAAATTCATCCGCGGCAGAATCACCACCTTATTCTGCGACGTCCGTCCGTAGACCTCGTCCGCCGACCGTTTCGAACGGCCCTCGATCAGCACCTCGACATGCCGCCCCACATCCGCCCGGTTCGAAGCCAGCGACAACTCGTTCTGCAGGTCGATGATCTCCGTCAGCCGCGCCGTCTTCACCTCCTCCGGCACATCGTCCCGCATCGTCCGCTGCGCCTTGGTGTTCGGCCGCTCCGAGTACTTGAACATATAGGCGAAAGCATAGCCCGCCTCGCGCATCAGCGACAGCGTCGCCTCGTGATCCTCCTGCGTCTCGGTGCAGAAACCGGCGATCAGGTCGGTCGAGATCGCACACTCCGGCAACACCCGCCGGATGGCCGCGATCCGATCCAGATACCACTCCCGCGTGTAGCGCCGGTTCATCAACTCCAGCATCCGCGACGACCCCGACTGGGCCGGCAGGTGGATCGCCCGGCAGATGTTCGGATACCGCGCCATCGTCTCGATCAGCTCGTCCGAGAAATCCTTCGGGTGCGAAGTCGAAAAACGCACCCGCAACAGCGGCGACACCTCGGCCACCCGCGCCAGCAAAGCCGCAAAATTCACCTCCCCGTAACGATACGAATTGACATTCTGCCCCAGGAGCGTCACCTCGCGATACCCCCGTCCGAACAGATCGCGCACCTCCGCCAAAATCGTCTCCGCATCGCGGCTCCGCTCCACCCCCCGCGTGTAGGGCACCACACAGTACGAACACATATTGTTGCACCCCCGCATGATGCTGACAAAGGCCGTCACCCCATTTTTATCCAGCCGCACCGGGCTGATCTCGGCGTACGTCTCCTCGCGCGAGAGCAGCACATTCACCGCTTTCGCCCCCCCGGCCGCCTGCCGCACCAGATCCGGCAGCGAACGATAACCGTCCGGCCCCACCACGATGTCCACCACCTTCTCCTGCTCGATGAGCCGATCCTTGAGCCGCTCGGCCATGCAGCCGATGATGCCCACCAACATCCACGGCCGCCGGCGCTTCACCTCCCGGAACTCGGCCAGCCGGCCCCAGATGCGCTGTTCGGCATTGTCGCGGATCGCACACGTGTTGACCAGCACCACATCCGCCTCGTCCAGCGAATCGGTATAAGTGAACCCCGCCTGCTGCATCACGGCCACCACCACCTCGCTGTCGCTCTGATTCATCTGACAGCCGTAGGTCTCGATATAGAATTTTCCCTCGCCCGGCCGGCCGGCGAGGCGATAATCGGAAGCGCTCATAACCTGATTTTTCGGTTCGACCCGACAAAGATACGCTTTTGTTCGCAGGCCCGCACCCTTTCTTCCCTCCCCCGCCGAAACACCGGAATCCGTTCCGCGGCGGGCGTTCCGTCCGCTTTTCGGTTCATCCGCTGAAAATCAGGCGGTTTATATTTTGCAAAAATTTTTATTTTGTTGTACCATTTCTCGGAAAAAGGTATACCTTTGCAGCGGTTTTAACATCACTAACACACATACCTGTCATGAAAAAACTTTTCCAATTCGCTTGCGTAGCCGCTCTGGCTGCCGGTTTCGCCGCTTGCGGTAACGGTGCTGCCAACAACGAAAACACCGACACCACCGCTGTCGTTGAAATGAGCGAAACGATCGTCGTAGATTCAGTAGCTGTGGACAGCGCTGCCTGCTGCGACTCGACCGCAGTTTGCGACTCGACCGCTGCAGCTGAGTAATCAGACGACTCGCATCGACGAGTCCGAAACTTCCCGCAGCCAGAAATAGCGCGGTGAAGTCACACACACAGCGTCTCTTCGGTTTCGACCGAAGAGACGCTCTTTTTTCATCCGACACACCGCCGAAACCGCATCAAGGCACATCTTTTGCACGACATCCGGGGTGTACGCCCATCAAGCTCAACCCACTTCCGAAATGAACCTTTCGAGCCACATTCCCCTCATCGGACACCTGTCCGGCACCGGCGGCGGAGCCGCAGAGACCCTGCTGCGACAGGCTTCGGCCGCAGATGCCGCCCCCTACGTCCCGGCCTCGAAATTCTGGGTCGTGCAGGACTTCAGTCAATGGCTCGCCGGGCTCGGCATCTCGGCATGGTGGTGCGACACGCTCACGTTTCTGGCCGTCTGCGCCGGGCTGGTTCTCACCGTCTGGCTGATCGACCGGGTGCTTTTCCGTCTCGGTCTCACCCTGATCCGGCGGTGGTCGAAACGCTCCCGGCATGCGATCGTCGGCATCCTGTTCGAACGCAAATTCTACCGCCGGGCCCTCTACCTGATCCCGCTCGGCGTCATTCTCTTCAGCGTCAACACCTTTTTCCGCGGTTTTACGCCCGGACTGATCGAGGCAGTGCGGATCGCGACCCGCTGCGCCCTCTTTTTCACGGCGATGCTCGTCGGTTTTTCGGTGCTCGACGCCCTCAACGACCTCTATCAGCGGCGGCCCGAGGCCCAGCTGCGTTCGATCAAAGGCTATGTCCAGGTCGGCAAGATCCTGGTCGCCTTTGTCACCGCCATCCTGATCGTCGCCGCCCTGTTGCAGGAGAGCCCCGTCCGGCTTTTCGTCGGTCTGGGAGCCGCCGCCGCCGTTCTGTCACTGATCTTCCGGGACACGCTGCTCGACTTCGTCGCCTCGATCCAGCTGGCGGCGCAGGACATGCTCCGGCCGGGCGACTGGATCGAGATGCCCGGCAAACAGGCCGACGGCATCGTGCTCGACATCAACCTCAACTCGGTGAAAGTGCAGAACTGGGACAACACCGTCACGACGATTCCGATCTATTCGATGGTCTCGGAATCCTTCATCAACTGGCGGTGCATGGAGGAGAGCGCCGGCCGGCGGTTCACCTGCCGGTTCCGGCTGGACGTCGCCTCGATCGCCCGGGCCGACGACACCCTGCTGCAACGGATGGCCGAAGACCCGCTGACGCACTCCGAAGCGGAGGCGGCCGTCAGGCTCGCCCGGTCGAGCAGTCCGCAGTACCTGACCAATCTCGCCCTGTTCCGGGCCCACATGGAGGTCTGGCTCTTCCGCCACCCGCAGCTCAACCCGCGGATGCTGACCTTCGCCCGCTACCTGACCGAAGTGACCGAGACGGGGCTCGTCTTCGAAGTCTACGCCTTCGCCCGCAACACCGAAAGCGAATACGCCTACGATGCTGTCCGGCGCTCGACAATGGAGTATGTGATGGCCTGTCTGCCGCTGTTCGGCCTGCGGATGTTCCAGCGCCCTTCGGGGCTCGACGTCGAGGAGATCGCCCGCGACGACCGGCAGCCGGGTTCGAAAACGAGTTAGAAAAGGGGCGGGCACCCGATGCGCTGTTACGGAAAAAACAGTAACTTTGTCCTCAGTGCTTACCAAATAACTCGATCACCATGTCTGAATTCAACTACCAGGAGCCGTTCCCGCTGTCGGAAGACACGACCGAATACCGTCTCCTGACCAAAGAGTATGTCCGTGTCGAAACGTGCGGCGGCCGCCGGGTGCTCCGCGTCGAGCCGGAGGGGCTGAACCTGCTGGCGCGGGAGGCGTTCCGCGACGTATCGTTCTTCCTGCGCGCTTCGCACCTCCAGCAGCTGGCCGACATCCTGAAGGATCCCGAGGCGAGCGACAACGACAAGTTCGTGGCCTACACCATGCTGCTGAACCAGACGGTGGCGGCTGCCGGCGAACTGCCGACGTGTCAGGACACCGGGACGGCCATCGTGATCGGAAAGAAGGGCGAGGATGTCTACACGGGGGCGAACGACGCGGAGTGGCTCTCGAAAGGGGTCTACGAGACCTACAGGGACTGCAACCTGCGCTACTCGCAGGTGGTGCCTTTCACGATGACCGAAGAGAAGAACAGCGCGACCAACCTGCCGGCCCAGATCGACATCTATGCCGAACAGGGGATGGCCTACAAGTTCCTCTTCCTGACCAAGGGAGGGGGCTCTGCGAACAAGACTTTCCTCTACCAGCAGACCAAGGCGCTGCTGAACGAAGCGTCGCTGACGCAATTCATCAAGGACAAAATCAAGGATCTCGGGACATCGGCCTGCCCGCCGTACCACCTGGCGGTGGTGATCGGAGGGACGTCGGCGGAGGCCAACCTCGCTACGGTGAAGAAGGCTTCGGCACACTACTACGACAACCTGCCCACCACGGGGAACGAAGGGGGACGGGCGTTCCGCGACCTCGAATGGGAGGAGAAAATCAAAAAAATCTGTCAGGAATCAGGCGTGGGGGCTCAGTTCGGCGGCAAGTATCTGGTGCACGACGTGCGGGTGATCCGGCTGCCGCGCCATGCGGCGAGCTGTCCGGTGGGAATCGGAGTGAGCTGCTCGGCCGACCGTAACATCAAGGCGAAGATTACGGAAGAGGGGATTTTCCTCGAACAGCTGGAGAAAAATCCGGCCCGCTTCCTGCCGACGGAGGCTCCGGGGCTGACGCCGGCGGTAGAGATCGACCTCGACAAGGGGATGGACGCCGTGCGGGCGGAGCTGACCAAATATCCGATCAAGACGCGCCTGAATATCAAGGGGACGCTGATTGTGGCGCGCGATATCGCGCATGCCCGGATCAAACAGATGTTGGATGAGGGCAAACCGATGCCGGAGTACTTCAAGAACCATCCGATCTACTATGCGGGGCCGGCCAAGACGCCGAACGGTATGGCTTCGGGCTCGTTCGGGCCGACGACGGCGGGACGGATGGACCCGTATGTGGACTTGTTCCAGGATCACGGCGGTTCGATGGTGATGGTGGCCAAGGGGAACCGTTCGAAGGCGGTGACGGACGCCTGCAAGAAGCACGGCGGGTTCTATCTCGGTTCGATCGGCGGGCCGGCGGCGGTGCTGGCGAAGAACAGCATCAAGTCGGTCGAAGTGGTGGACTTCCCGGAGCTGGGGATGGAGGCGGTGCGGAAGATTTATGTCGAAAACTTCCCGGCTTTCATCATCGTGGACGACAAGGGGAACGACTTCTTCGCCGAGTTCGCACACTGATTCCGGAGCCTCTTTTCATAGCATCAAGCCTTCCTCTGTCAACAGGGGAAGGCTTTTTTGTACCCAAAACAAGGATTGGGCTGCGACTGATAGTGGAAATGCGTAAGCATTTCCCGTCCACGCACCCATAGGGTGTTTTGTTTAGGGTTATCTCTGCCTTACTAAGTGGGGCCGCGCGGCCCGAGCGCAGTCGAAGCTCAACACGCGCGGAAAAAGTGGGAGTAGTAAACTGGTAAGCGATACGCAGTATCGCTCCGTCCCGCCGGGGCGCCCACCGGGCGTTTTATTGGGGTTCTTTCTGCCTTATTAGCCGGCCGCCGCCCGCGCAGGGCAGTTCCATCCGGTGCGAAGTTTTGGGCTGACCCAGCTGCAGCAAAACGAAGTTTTGCCCGTCCACGGGACGTGGGGCCCGCGCGGCCCGAGCGCAGTCGAAGCTCGACAGTCGCCCGCCCGCCAAAGAGGGCATATTCTGCCGATTGGCGGTGAGCCAATTCGGCAAGAATTGCCGCGGGCGACTGACTGAAAAAGTGCCAAAACCCGCGAGCCACGCCTTAAAAGGGAAATCATTCAAACACGCAGTCGTGTTTGAACAAGATTTCCCAAAGGCGCGCGGAAAAGTGGGGCGGCAGAGCCGCAGGGAGGCGGACACGGGGCAGTGCTTTGGGCCGAGAGCGAGTAGCGCGATTCGCAGAATCGCCGGGCTTGCGCGCTGGGCCTTCGGCCCACCCGGG
>ERZ777305.2607-NODE-2607-length-14846-cov-3.296396_pt1 | contig 14846 bp, 9 predicted proteins | sample MGYA00374965_ERZ777305 | MGnify/ENA primary metagenome ERZ777305 (study PRJEB29328, sample SAMD00013331) | mouse gut metagenome | study: EMG produced TPA metagenomics assembly of the Metagenome analysis of fecal microbiota from mouse which was promoted... | reverse complement strand
TCCATTGCGGCCACGGCATCGCGGCGCTGCTCTCCGAGCTTCTTCTGAGCCTCGGCGGGAGTCTTGACGCCCCACATCTGATAGAAAGTGTTCATGTTGAACGGCAGATTATACAACCGCCCGTCAGGAGCCTGCGCCACAGGAGAGTTTGTGTAGCGGTTAAACGGCACGATGGAGTTGACAAAATCCCACACCTCACGGTCAGACGTGTGGAATATGTGCGCCCCATACTTGTGCACGTTAATCCCCTCAATCTCCTCGCAGTAGATATTGCCGCCCGCATGTGGCCGCTTGTCGATGACAAGGCATCGCTTGCCCCGCTTCCGGGCCAGATGCGCAAACGTGGCGCCGAACAACCCGGCCCCCACTATCAGATAATCGTATTTCATAAGATTCATTTATAACCGTTTTTTATTTCTACCTCACCTTTCCTAAGATTCGAATAGATATCAGAAACTCTCTTTATTGAAACCACGGGCATACGGCATTGCCCAATCTTATTTTTAATCCGTTGCCATTTTGAAACTGCTATTGAAGTATAAGGGATCCCACGAGAAGCTATTTCAGCTTTATTTGCCTCAATCCAATCGATAATCTCATCCATTTTGGATAAAATGGGCCTCATTTTGTCATCATTTTCCCACTCTCCCATCATTTTAATTACAAATTACACCAACAATATCATGCTTGTAGGATTTCAACTTCAATATTATTTTTAATTAATTCAGAACGCAACTTATTAAAGCGCTCAATATCAGCAGCATAGCTATTAAACGGCAGATTTAAATTTAAATATTTTTTTTTGCCAAGGTCATGACATTTAAGCAATTGCAACCGACCAATACCGAGATATAGCATGTTATTAATAATTTCTTCAGCAACTGCCTCCATGCCATTTACAAACACCAGACGGAAATGTACCGCCTTATCTTTTATGATTCGAAGTTGCTCTTTTATTTTGTCAATATACACTTTATTCCTTAGGAACATTTCAGGCTGGAGCTTCAGATCAACTATGTACTCGTCAATATACGGGTCTATAATTATCAGATTCTCAACCGGAACATAGAGTGTCGTCTCAAAGATTATATTAACATTCTTTTCTTTAAGCATGGCTAATAAGTCACGAAGACTCTCTGCCTGAAGGAGAGGTTCTCCTCCGGAGAATGTCACACCGCCACGGGATTCTAAAAAAAGGTCTAAATCCTTTAACAATACTTCATACAACGTGGACGGTTCATAACGAATATATGTAGGCTTTACCAAACCGAAAGGACAATCCTGTTGCAATCTATTTCCTGACATCAATACACAATCACGGCATATATTTTGGAATTTCGCCTGATTATATGAACATTTATCCATGTCAATAAAGTAATCCTTACAGAATACTGTTTCAGGATTACAACACCATGGACAAGACAAACTACAACCGGAAAGAAAAACCGTAGTCCTGACTCCTTTACCATCATAGACAGCACCACGTTGAATAGCCGAGATTTTAAGAGGCTTCATAAATACATGCACGGTTAATCAGATTGTCCTTATACTCGTCAGGCAAATCATTGAAATACGCACTAAAACCCCACACACGCACAATCAGATTAGGATATTTTTCCGGATGAAGTTTTGCATCTATCAGAGTATGTTTATCAAGGACATTCAATTGCAGTTCATATACTCCGTTTTTAATAGAATTACGTAATATTGATGTCAGCTTTTCAGGAAATTTAATATAAGATGTAGGTACGATAAAGTCAACAACATTTCCATTCAGACGATTGCCGCCATAATCAAGTGAAGCGGCAAAATCCATTACTTCAGAAAGATCTATATCGGAAGAAGTCGGAGATATATGTACAGCCAATGGCTCCCCTCTACGTCTTCCATCCGGAGAGGCCAAAGAGGAAATGCCGGTAGATATATAGTTTGGCGAACTAAAGCCAATCTTAACTTTATGACCATTAATTCTTACTGTTGAGATTATATCATCGACAAAACCCATAACCTCATTGGTTAATGATATTACTTTTGGATCATCTTTACCAAACTTACATGAGCCGGCCAATAAGATTTCCCTAACATCATCATTTTCGACATAATCATTTATAATTGCCGACTTAAGTTGATTTATATTTATAATTGATTGCCCAAATACTTTCAATTTCAAATTTAATAGCGAGTTTACTAAATTTGGAAGCCCAACAACTTGCATACCATGATAACTATATATGGTACCTCCGTCCGAGAAATCGCAACCGCGGCTTATACAATCTTCAAAAAAGATTGAGAATAAGGGAGAACAGTCAAATTTTATATCTTTAGCTATAAGACGTATCTTTTCTGCGATTTTCTGCTTATATTTAGCAAACAATTCATCAAAATTATCCGGACAATCATCAGATATAATTATTTCAGATAATGGTTCTACCAGATTAATACTTGGAAGAGAATTATTTTGGTCAAACGATTTACCTATTATCAAAGGCTCCCAGCAAGCAGAAGTTCCGACATTCCATACATCATCAGGCGAATATCCAAATTGCACCATTCCATCCATTACTGCGGTCTCATTCATAATCAATGGAGAGCCGTTACCTGTAGCAATACTTTTTATCGCTTTCGTCCAAATTATATCAGGAGTATCGCTATTGGCCCTCAATATTAATTTTGGATCAGGGAAATGATTTTCAGCAAATATCTCGAGAAATATCTCTGTTAACGGATTAGCGACATTCTTTCGGGACTTATCTATGCCGCCCAACAATATATATTGCCCCGTATCACCTATGAGAGAACAGCTTTTAGCATTCGTCTGACAGCCGAGTGTCAAACAAAAATTTTTAATAAGCTCTTTAGCTTTGTCGCGTGTCAAAATACCGGCATTAATATCAGAATCGTAATGCGGACAAAGTATTAAATCCAATCGGCCTAACCCGATATGGTTATGGCCTGCCTGCCAAAAAAGTCCGTCAAAAAATAATATTTTTTGTAATGCCTCATCCAATGTCGATGGACTGCTTGCCAACATTTTACTGCAATAATTAGAAATCCATTCTTGCCGAACAGAAGTAGTAGGCATTGATTTAATGCGATTTACAAGTATGTTAAGTGAATTCAAAATAGATATTTCACATTCTCGAAACTCTTCATCAGTACACTTCATCAATTCCGACCTAACATTTTCAATGTTAAAATCCAATACCTTGCTAAAATCTACAGTTATGCTTGCTAAAACAGAAGTTTCAAAGTCGATTCCACGTATTATGGTCGGATCAAAAGTATACAAGTATGTATATGGCGTACTCCAATTTAGAATCTGCGACATATACTTAAATTGACGCGCAAATTCATGAGTTGCGCTCATATTTCGATAAGGGCCTATTATATTTTTGCTTTTTAATATCGCATCCATTAATGAATAGTTGCGGTTATATCTTTGCAGACGCCCTATATTTTTACGCCAAGTTCTTAGCGAATGTAAAATTCGTTTCGGTATAGTTTTTTTTACAACCGACTTTATTGTCTTTTTTATCATTTCCGTATTTTTGATTTAACTAAAGATAATATCAATGATACAGAACCGTGTTTTAACAGTATCTCTGTCGATATATATATAATACCCGAAATCATTGAGGCAAGTATTAAATATTCCCATCCCTTAATAACATTATTCAACATATGGCATACCGGATAAAACAATATGCATCCGATCATTGATTTAAAAATATCCCCACGTATACCTGTTATCCTGACTGGAGTATATTTTATAACAAAATACGCCGAAAGTCCAAGTATAACAAATTCAGCAGTAACAGAAGATATCGATGCCCCAATAGCCCCAAACTTGGGTATCAGGAACAAATTCATCAAAAAATTCAAAATAGCGCCCAAAATCACAGACCATAAAAATGGTTTATCCCGGCCCATTCCTATCAATACCTGAACTCCCGTAAGATTATTAAAACCGACCGCAATAATAATCCCTGACATTATCGCCATAGGAATAATCGTACCGATATATTGAGTTCCAAAAAATAAAATTGTAAACTCTGATGACAGACAAACGATACCCATAGTCATTGGAATCGCCAAAAATGATATTATTGAGAATGATTTACGAATCAACAGGTTTATCTCCTCGGTTTTCCCATTTTTTGTAAAGTCGGATATTCGAGGAATCGCAACTGCTGAAAGACTTGTAACCAAAACCAATAATGTCCGTGATATATATGACGCATTTGTATAATATCCCACTTCACTATAATCACTCATAAAGCCAAGCATTATTGTATCCAACACAACATAAATCGATATTGCGATTGAAGATGAAAATAGTATTAGCAATGGTTTTAAATGACGAGATAATTTATTTAGAGAAAGTCTAACTTTAATCCCGTATCGATACAATGCAACATAATTCCAGACATTTCCGACTACAGTCCCTAAAGCAGATATTCCGACATACAATGGTAAATCCTCTTTAGTCTTTACAAAGATGAATATGCATACAATTGATATTATCCTTATAATCAGCGAACGGACCGTAATAAAATCAAATCGTTCAATCCCTTGAAAAAACCAATCGATTTGAAATGGAGCTAAATACAACACCGTGCCCGCAATTAGAAATATGAGATAATTTTCTTCAAGCTTAGGTATCAAAAATATCGACCCGATATAACATAATGAAACAATTGCCGTACAGATAAATGATATTGACATCAATTGAGACACTATCTCTCCAACTTCAATTTTCGAACTTTTAGACTTTGCGACTTCTCTTATTCCATAAGTTGGAATCCCTAATAATGCTACAAGGACAAAGTAATTGACATAAGTGTGTGAAAAGCCAAATAATCCGATTCCGTCAGGTTCAAGTACACGTGATACATACGGAGCCGTTATTAAAGGGAAAACCACTCTTGACACATTCAAGAGTATATTATATCCAAAATTCTTTGCTATCGAAGCCATTAGACGAGGTCGGGGAGGTAGAGGCGGAGGCGGTGCAGGGTGGAGGCGCGGCGACGTGACTCGGCGGGAGTGCAGTCGGGGCTGCACATAGCGGCCGGGGCGTGGGACGGGGTCCAGCGGCCGACGATGGCGGCTACTTCGGAGCGCACTGCCTGTAGCTCGTCGGGGAGCATGCAGGGCATGAGCGAGGTGAGGTGAAATATGTAGGCGTGCTCGTCAAGCATGGGCCGGCGGCGATAGCTGTCGACCATGCGGGCCGTGGCGTCCATGTAGAAGTACACGCGGTCATCGCCGCCCTGCGTGTCTATGTCGCGGCCGTAAATGGCGTCATAGAGTGCACGGAGTAGCGGTGAGGCAAGCTGTATCTCGGCCGAAGCATCGATGCGTCGCGTAAGTTCGTCGTAAAGCAGGTCGACAACGCTCATGACCGACGATGTGTCGGCCTCCTCTTCGTCAAGCTGCAAATAAAGGGAGTTGGCGCCATCAACCAGCGAGCATAAGGCTTCATCGCTCAATGAGGCGTCGACAGGCGTTGACAATAAGCAGTCGAGCGACATCGGCGTCGATGACGCGGCATTATTATCAATCGGTGTATCAATAAGTCGGTACACTATTCGGATAACTTTTCGAGCAGGTCGGGATGTATGAATGGAAGCGCTATGGCGCAAATGCCCTCGATCTCCACCACCACATGCTTGTCGCGGCGTATGCGGCGTGCATAACCAGTGTAACCTTCGAAGGGCCCGGACTTGATGCGCACACGGTCGCCCGTCCTGAAATCGTCCTTGCGGTAGACCTCGCAACGTGTGGTGTCGTTGACGGTAAGTAGTCTGAACAGGTTCATCTCGCGCTCGGAGATGGCCTGAATGCGGTCGCCGGCGATGTTGCGGTATATCCAGAAGGGCGACATCCTGTTGACAGGGTCATGACTGTCTTTTTCAAGACGAAGCGCCGTGTCCTCGGTGGCGCGGATAAACATCAGGCCGGCAATAAGAGCCTTTGGCGCAAGCTGATGTCCGTCGGCATCGCGACGTATTATTTTAGGTAGATAGACAGATTCGCACAACGGGGTCAGACACCGCTCGGTGTCAAATACCTTTGGCGACTTCACGCCATACCAATGAACCAAGTCATTCATTATGACGGATCAATAAAAAAGCCGTTGTTAAAATGGCCGCTATGTCTGTGGCATGGACGCCGTACTACCGGCGCTTCTGCATGCCTGCCGTATAGTTCAGGCAGATTTCTGCCTCCCCCACCCCGGTTCAGTCAAGCAAACCGGAGTGAAGCAAGATACAGGTAGTTAGTCTACAAAAAGCATTGTGCGTTTTTGTCTCTAATCGCTTTCGTCTCCATATACATGGGCTCGGAAAGTACCCCTCTGCCTACGTCCTATGATCAGGCTCATTTTCAATATCTCTTACGAAGAGATACTTAGATAGGTGCAAATTTAGCTATTTTAAATGAATTGCAAGGGTTTAGACTGCAAAAAAATACATAGCCACGCTATACAACAATGGCGCTATTTAGCAAATGAAAATTAAACAAGCACATATGCAGCTGAAACATAGACCATTGGCGACAATCAACATCTCTTCGTAAGAGATAGACATATTTTACACACTGAAAAAACGCGCCATACAACCTATACATTATTATATAACCGAGTGCTACGGGAAACGCTCCGATATACTAAAAGCCGGCCTATACTCCATAAAGATTGCCATATGATACTTCGGGTGAGAAAAATTTAGTAATTTTGCAAAAAATATAATCAATCAAACCAATATGAACGAATTAGCCAAGACATACAGCCCTGCCGAAGTTGAGGACAAGTGGTACAGCTATTGGATGGAGCACGACCTGTTCAAGTCGGTGCCCGACGACAGAGAGCCCTATACAATCGTAATTCCGCCGCCAAATGTGACCGGTATATTGCACATGGGCCATATGCTCAACAATACCATACAGGACATACTTATACGCCGAGCCAGAACCGAAGGCAAAAACGCGCTGTGGGTACCCGGTACCGACCATGCAGCCATAGCGACCGAGGCTAAAGTCGTGGCTAAACTTGCCACCGAGGGCATCAAGAAAAGCGACCTCACACGCGAAGAATTTCTAAAACACGCTTGGGAATGGAAAGAAAAGTATGGCGGCACTATACTTGAGCAGCTCAAGAAGCTCGGTGCGTCATGCGACTGGAGCCGCACCGCCTTCACAATGGATGACATTCGCTCGAAAAGCGTCATAAAAGTATTCTGCGAGCTATACCGCAAAGGCTTGATATACCGCGGAAAGCGCATGGTCAACTGGGACCCGAAAGCATGTACCGCCCTCAGCGACATAGAGGTCATATACAAGGAAGAGCACAGCAAGCTGTACTACCTCCGTTATAAGATAGTGGGAGAAGAGGGCTATGCCATCGTGGCCACTACCCGCCCCGAGACAATCATGGGCGACACAGCCATGTGCATAAACCCCAACGACCCCAAGAACACCCACCTCAAAGGCAAGCGTGTCATCGTGCCCCTCGTAAACCGCGAGATACCCGTAATCGAAGATGACTACGTAGACATCGAGTTCGGTACGGGCTGTCTTAAAGTGACCCCGGCCCACGACATGAACGACAACATGCTCGGAGCAAAGCACAATCTTGAGACGATAGACATATTCAATGACAACGGCACCATAAGCGAAGCCGCAGGCATGTACGTAGGCATGGACCGCTTCGCCGTACGCGAACAGATAGCCAAAGACCTGCAGGCAGCCGGACTCATAGAAAAAATAGAGGACTACCGAGCCCCGACTCTCCGACCAGTGGTTCCTGAAGATGGACGACATATCGCGTCCGGCCCACAAAGCGGTCATGGACGACATAATAAAATTTGTCCCCGAAAAATTCAAGAACACCTACAATACTTGGATGACCGAGATAAAGGACTGGTGCATATCGCGACAACTGTGGTGGGGTCACCGAATCCCGGCCTACTACCTGCCCGATGGCTCGTTTGTCGTGGCCGAGACTCCCGAAAAAGCCCTTGAGGAAGCCATGAGCGTCACCGGCAACTCCAAGCTTACCCTCGATGACCTCCGTCAGGACGAAGACTGCCTCGACACATGGTTCTCGTCATGGCTGTGGCCCATATCGCTCTTCAACGGCATTCTCGATCCCGACAACGAGGAGTTGAAATACTACTATCCCACCACCACTCTCGTCACCGGACCCGACATAATATTCTTCTGGGTTGCGAGAATGATCATAGCAGGATATGAATTTGTCGGCGACAAACCGTTTAAAAACGTCTACTTTACCGGTATAGTACGCGATAAAATAGGCCGCAAGATGTCGAAGCAATTCGGCAACTCCCCCGACCCGCTGCAGCTGATAGACACATACGGAGCCGACGGAGTGCGCATGGGCATGATGCTTGCCGCCCCGGCAGGCAACGACGTTCTGTATGATGACAAACTATGTGAGCAAGGCCGCAATTTCTGCAACAAGATATGGAATGCATTCCGCCTCGTAAAAGGCTGGGATGTCGTCGACGGAGAGCAGCCCGAAAGCGCGTCAATAGCTATAAAATGGTTCCAAGCACGACTCGACGCCACAATGTGCGAGGTCAAAGACCTGTTTGACAAATTCAGATTGTCGGAAGCGCTTATGGCCATATACCGCCTGTTCTGGGACGAGTTTTCATCATGGTATCTTGAAATGGTAAAGCCGGCCTACGGAAGCCCCGTCGACAAATCGACCTACGAGGCCACACTCCGGTACTTCGACACACTCCTGCGCCTGCTCCATCCGTTTATGCCATTCATCACGGAGGAACTCTGGCAACATCTGCAGCAACGCGCCGAAGGCGAGTCGATCATGTACGCCGCACTGCCTGAAGTAAAGAATGTAGACAGCGATATGGTGGACGCCATGAACCAAGCCAAAGAAGTAGTGATAGGAGTACGTGGAGTAAGAGCCGCTAAAAACATATCGCCGCGCGAGACTCTCCACCTGAATGTCATCGGACAATGGTCCAATGACTTTGATGCCGTCATAACCAAACTGGCAAACCTGTCAGGCATATCGGGCAATGCGGAAAAAGACGCGGCTGCCGCCTCGTTTATGGTTGGCACGACCGAGTTCAACATCCCTGTCACCACCAACATAGACGTCGAGGCCGAACTCGCCCGCCTCAACAAAGACCTTGACTACTACAAAGGCTTCTTGGCCTCGGTAATGAAGAAACTCGGCAACGAGCGCTTCGTCAACAATGCTCCCGAAGCGGTAGTAGCCGCCGAACGCCACAAACAGCACGACGCAGAGTCAAAAATATCGACAATAGAAGCTACAATAAAAGCCCTGACCGGCAAATAAAGAGCTTTATCCATAATAAAAAAAATGGCGGCCGGTTGGTCGCCATTTTTTTATTCAAGTATTTTGAGGACTGAAATCGCGGGGCAGCTTCAGCATTAAATGCAACGGACTGGCAGTTTAACAACCTTATTTTTATCGCCCCTGCGGTAGAGCGCCGTCCACGGGTCAAACACCGATTGCGGTCATCGTCCTACAGAGCGTATCTTGTCGCGCAAGTAGTTATTGAACTCCGAAGCGTCCAGAAGCTCCTCAACGGTGAGATGCATACGGTAACGCCAGTAATGACGCGGATTGGCCGGGATGTTGATCAGCTCGTCATGAGGATTCTCACGACGCAGACTGCCGTTGATCGACAACCAGTCCTGCAACGGGAATATGGCCAACATAGAGGGCGACTGAAGGTTGAGAGTTATGATCTTATCGCATATCCACGGCTCGGCATAGTGAGGAGCCGCTCCGCCTTCATGCAGTATGTTGTTGTAATAGTGCTGGGTCACATCGCGATTCTCCTCCCACCACTGCCTTATGCCACCCATGTCATGGGTCGAGGTTGTACATACCGACAGGTAGGGATACGTCCAAGTATTGCCGAATTCAGCCGCCGGGTCCTTAGGCATACGCTGTATCTCAAGCGACAGCATCTGAAGCTTGTTCATGACGGCGGGAACACAATCGGGTATCATACCGAGGTCCTCGGCACATGTGAGCATCGAGGTCGAGTCAAGAAGCGGAGGCAACTTCCACATAGCTTTGCCATACCAGAAGTCGTTATGACGATGATAGTAGAAGTCATTGTACAATCGGTTGAAGCACCAGCGCTCATAGTCGGTCAACGAACGATAGATGTACGTGAACTGCGCCGAGATACGCGGATGATACTTACCTTTTTCATACGGGTCCTCGATAAAGAGCACCTCGTCAATGAGCCCCATAAGCGCATTGCACAGCTTGTCGTTTTTATCACACTTCTCCTCTCCGGCGAAATAGTCGGCGATCTTACGCTGCGTGTCAAACTCAGGACGCAGTTTAAACCGTCCGTAACCGACGTTTATCAAGAACCTGCGCTTGGCCTCCTCCGTGTATTCCCCGAAGAAGTCGTAGAGGAAGTAGTCCATTATAAACGGGGTGGTCTGAAGGTCGATGTCAAGCCAGAAATCATAGTTGTTGCGCAATTCATCGGGCGTATACGGCAATGCCGGATTAAATACACCGAGAAGGCCGTGTACGGCATCCATAGGTATCTGCCATATGCGGAAAAATCCGAGCACATGGTCTATGCGGTAGGCGTCGAAGTACTCAGCCATCTTGCGGAAGCGCGCTTTCCACCATGCAAAACCGTCCTTGCTCATCTCCTCCCAATTGTAGGTCGGGAAGCCCCAGTTCTGTCCCAACACAGAAAAATCATCGGGCGGCGCACCCGCCTGACAGTCCATGTTAAACAACCGCGGATTGATCCACGCATCGGCCGAGTCACGCGATATGCCTATAGGTATATCGCCTTTGAAAGCCACACCATGCTCGCCCGCATAGCGATGCACCTCGCGCATCTGCTTGTCAAGATGATACTGTACATAGTATACATAGTTGATTTCATCAAGGTTCTCCTCTACAAACCGTTCAACCTTATCAGCGTCATAGACAGCATATTCACCCCACCGGTCAAACTGCGCCGTACCGTTTTTGTCACGCAACAGACAGAAAGCCGCATAAGGCTTCAGCCACGACTCGTTGTTGTTGACAAACTCCTTAAACTCAAGAGTTCCGAGTGTCTTGGCACCCTCCTGCTTGAAAATCTCGCGGGCAAACTCGTTTTTGGCATTGTTGACACGCTCGTAATCGACTGCCGGCAGAGCATTAAGTTCCTTTGCAAGGTCGTCGAAATAGCGCTGGCGCCCTTCATCGTCAAGACGTCCGAGTTCACTAAGACGAAGAAACATAGGATGAAGCGCAAACGTAGAATTGGCCTTGTACGGATACGAATCGGTCCATGTATGGGTCATCGTGGTGTCGTTGATGGGAAGTATCTGAAGAAACTTCTGTCCGGTAGCTACAGCCCAGTCCACCATCAGCTTCAAGTCATAGAAGTCGCCGACACCGAAGTCGTCATTGGACCTCACGGAGAATACCGGTATGGCAACACCGGCTCCGCGCCATGCGGGGCGCGAATTATTAAGCCTTAATCCGCTTATCACCAAAGCCGAGCTCTTATGCTCCGGCATTATATTCATGACTCTGTTGTCGCCGTTCTCCCATGACAGTAGCTGCAGGGAGTCCTTTTTCAAAATCACGAATTTATATCTGAAGGGCAGGTCAAGCTCTTTCAAATCGATGGTGACACTCCACTGAGGGAAGTTGCAGTCATTCATAACGACAGCATGGGAAGGATCCCACTCGCCAAGCGCTATATTGTCACCGCATATGGCAAGTACCTCGTCCGACCCCACCATCGGGGCATCGACATTTATAGTCAATGTACCGCCGTGTATCGACAAGGGAGCGTCGCGATGGTCGCGGCGGTTCATGCAATCGACAAACACCGACGAGTAGTAGGGCTTGTCATAAGGCTGGTCCTGCCACCGGTCATAGATTTCATAGGCACTTACATCATAGCCCGGCACAAAACGATGGGCACAGCCCCACTCATGGCGCACGTAACCGTTCTCGTGGCGCACCAAGTAGCGATAATCGAACGCGGGAGTACCTTCGGGTACATCGACTGACAAAGTCCATACACCCACTCCGTCGAGTTCCATTTTAACGGCATTGCTCTCGTCGCCTCCGCCCAACTGCGGGATAGATGCCACGATGTATACCGACTCGCCCCAGTTTGTGCGATAGTCAATATTGAAGTTCAGCTTCATGTTTATTTGGTATTAAGTTTTTAAAATCGCTATATATAATAATGTATCACAGTGCCGTAAAGTTACTTATTTTTACAAAAAAAACGGCCGTTTTCGCATTTTTTTTATCGAAACGGCCGTTTTTAGGTATTTATCTTATATTTATCCGCACTTCGAGGTGCCGCAGGAAGTACATATCAGACATCCTTCCTGATAAATAAGGGTCTCGTTGCCACAGTTGGGACACTTCTGTCCGCTGGCTTTTGTACCGTTGGGCAGATACTTCTTCAAAGCACGCTCAACACCCATCTTCCATGTATTGATCGACTGACTGTCAAGCTCAAGACCGCTTACAAGCTTCAGTACCTGATCTATAGGCATACCGTAACGCAACACTCCCGATATAAGCTTGGCGTAATTCCAGTACTCGGGATTGAACTTGTCGGAAAGTCCTTCGATAGTGGTCTTGTAGCCGCGCTTGTTTATGAACTGGAAGTCATAGCGCTTGTTGCCCTGCTCGTCGATAGCCTTGATGATTTTTCCGTGGGTCACGCTCTTCGGACAGAATATGCCGTCCTCATCATCGGCAAGACCGGTAAATATCTCATAGGGTTGTCCGTCGACAAGACCGACAAATGCAATCCACTTCTCCTTGTTGTTCTGGAAGCGTACCACATCGGCCTCAAGCTCAATAGGACGTTTGAGCACATGGGCCTCTGAAATCTTAACCTTGTCGGCAGGAGCCTTTTTCTCCAACGACACAAGCACTCCCGAACGTGAGCCGTCGCGGTATACTGTACATCCTTTACAGCCCGACTTCCATGCCTCGACATAGAGTCTGTTGACAAGCTCCTCGGAGACATCGGACGGCAGATTGATAGTGACCGATATCGAGTGGTCGACCCACTTCTGCACACGGCCCTGCATCTTGACCTTTTCCAGCCAGTCAACGTCATTGGACGTAGCCTTGAAGTAAGGCGACCGGGCTATAAGTTCGTCAAGCTCTTCCTGTGTATAACGGTCTTTTTTATCGATGCCGCATACCTCCATCCAAGTCACGAACTTAGGATGATATACCACATACTCCTCAAATGCATCGCCGGTGTCATCGACATAATCCACCCTTACATCGGGGTCATTGGGATTAACCTTGCGGCGGCGCTTATAGACCGGAAGAAATACAGGCTCTATGCCTGAAGTAGTACGGGTCATAAGACTCGTTGTGCCGGTAGGAGCTATAGTCAGACACGCTATATTGCGACGACCGTATTTCACCATGTCGTCATACAATTGCGGATCAGCCTCCTTGATACGGTTTATATAGGGGTTCGATACCTCACGGGCAGCATCAAATATCTCAAACGCGCCTCGCTCACGGGCCATCTCCACCGACGAGCGGTAAGCGGCCAGTGCAAGCGTCTTGTGTACCTTTTCGGAAAAATCGGTGGCCTCGGGGGTTCCGTAACGCAGCCCGAGCGCGGCAAGCATGTCGCCCTCGGCGGTAGTGCCGACACCTGTACGGCGTCCTTTAAGAGTCTTGGCCTTTATCTTCTCCCACAGATGACGTTCGGTACGCTTGACTTCGTCCAGCTCCGGATCCTCATCAACCTTGGCTATGATCGTATCTATTTTCTCCATCTCAAGATCGATGATGTCATCCATGATACGCTGAGCCTTCATGACATGCTCGCGGAAAAGCTCGAAATCAAAATAAGCTTCGGGAGTGAACGGATTCACCACATAGCTGTACAGATTTATAGCCAGCAAGCGGCAACTGTCATATGGACACAGAGGTATCTCGCCGCACGGATTGGTCGAGATAGTGCGGAAACCGAGGTCGGCGTAGCAGTCAGGCACTGACTCGCGTGTCACGGTGTCCCAGAACAGCACACCGGGCTCTGCCGACTTCCATGCGTTATGCACGATCTTGCCCCACAAGGCGGAGGCATCTATATCTTTCTTGACAAGCGGCTCACCGTCACCTGTCACAGGATAGGTCTGTGTATATTTACGACCTTCCGTGGCCGCTTTCATAAAATCATCATCGATACGCACCGACACATTGGCTCCGGTCACCTTGCCCTCGGTCATCTTTGCATCGATAAACGACTCACTGTCGGGATGCTTAATGCTGACCGTCATCATGAGCGCTCCGCGGCGCCCATCCTGCGCCACCTCACGTGTAGAGTTGGAGTAACGCTCCATAAAAGGAACAAGGCCGGTCGATGTCAACGCCGAGTTTTTAACCGGAGTACCCTTCGGTCTGATATGGCTGAGGTCATGCCCTACTCCGCCACGACGCTTCATGAGCTGCACCTGTTCTTCGTCGATTTTCATTATACCGCCGTAAGAGTCGGGATTACCGTCAAGTCCTATGACAAAACAATTGCTCAACGAACCCACTTGATAATCATTTCCAATACCCGACATAGGGCTGCCTTGCGGCACGATATACCTGAACCCGCGCATGAGTTCAAATACATCCTCCTCGCTCATCGGCGAAGGATAGCGGTTTTCAATACGTGCTATTTCACGGGCTATGCGGTGATGCATGTCATCGGGAGTCTTTTCATAAAGATTTCCGAATGAATCCTTAAGGGCGTACTTGGTAACCCATACCCTCGCAGCCAACTCGTCACCGTCAAAATACTGCAACG
>ERZ777305.2606-NODE-2606-length-14851-cov-4.997905_pt1 | contig 14851 bp, 11 predicted proteins | sample MGYA00374965_ERZ777305 | MGnify/ENA primary metagenome ERZ777305 (study PRJEB29328, sample SAMD00013331) | mouse gut metagenome | study: EMG produced TPA metagenomics assembly of the Metagenome analysis of fecal microbiota from mouse which was promoted... | reverse complement strand
GCATTATACTTCTTTGAGAATTTGGTGTCAAGTTTTATTATACAACATCATTTGGAGGTTTTCCGTGTTCAATTTCAAGGCTTACTTTTGGGGCAATGACGTTTATATAAACGAAAAATTCAAATACAGTTCCAATGAAATTCTTATCGCTTATCTAAATGACAGGCGCGTAAAATATATTTTGGACTCGGATTTTGTAGATAAGATAAAGCAATTTAAGCAGCGTTTAACGATCTCTCCGTACATGGATCACTATATTTTTTCGAGGTATAACGACAATGTTTACGCTGCTATGAGTGTGCTTGAAGATATCAATCGCATTATTTTCTCTCTGCCGCCGTTTGATAAAATCTTGAATTATTCCGTGATAAAGCTGGACGATATTCTAAATGGCTATGGCAGTTTTTTTGAAGACGGGCTTAGTTCTATGGACTATTCGCTTGGCTATATTGACGAAGATTTTGTGAATGAATACGGTTACGGCGAGAAAGACGATATCGGGAATTATTTCCTTCGGCTGAACAAATTTGATCTTCGACCGCTCAAAAAAGACGACTTAGCAGATGAGGATATTGCAGACGACCTAAGCGAGTTGAACAGCAGTATTGATTCTTTTTTCGATATATACATTGACTTCTTGACCGCATATCTTCAAGTTCATCAGACTTATAAGCCGTTTATCTGTGATTGGCTTAACCGAAATGAGGCATTCCCCACCTCCGACGAGACGGCACGTTACTTCACGGAATTTAATCGCTCCAAAGGACTGAATTTTGAACGAATAAAGTGCAGAATGCAATCGTTCGGATACAAATCCATACTTGATGAGAGTGGCAATTCTATTCTCTGTGAGGAGATAAAGTTCACCGATTTAGGCTCTTTTTTATACTATGATTTCTTCCGCGGTATAACTCAGAACTATCTTCCCAATCGCTGCAAGAACTGCGGGAAGTACTTCTTGATTCGCGGCGGTTGGTATTATACATACTGCGACAACCCACTCGCAGACGAGCCTGACAAGACCTGCCGGGACGTTGGTTCAAAACGGAGTTATGACAAAAAATGCAAGAACGATCCAATCTGGCAGACCTACAATCGAGCATACAAAGCGCATTATGCGAGATATATGAAAAAGAAAATGACTGTTGCCGAGTTTGAGGAATGGTCACGGTTCGCTTCCGAAATTAGGGATATGGCTCTTGTCGGAGAGGTTCCGTTTGATCAATATTACATGGATATCCGGAAGTGATGTGGTGGTGTTTCACCACCGCAACCTTTCTGCGACTTTTCTTTGTTTTATGCGGCTCAATTTTTGAAAAGAAAACTGAGTTTTATAGTGGGGAAAAACAAGTAAGGTAAATACATTTGATGCCATACTAAGTTTAAGTAATTGAATAATAGCTAAACTGCTAAAACATAATGCCAGACGATGCAAAAGATGCCTGTAGCTATTTTGGGCGGCATGATAGAAAAAGTACTTATGAACTTTATGCAATATGGTTTGAAATTTGAGAAAAATTTGAGATTTACACGTTAAAATATAATTGGGGAGGTGTCTATAATGTCATATCGTATTTTGATAATTGATGATGAAGAAAAGGTTATAACAATGCTGCAAAGTTTTTTGCGGCGCGAGGGTTATCAGGTAAGATGCGCGTTAGACGGAACGGACGCAATTCAAAAGGCAAAGGAGCAGCCCGATTTGATATTGCTTGATATAAATATGCCGCAGATGGATGGAATCGAGGTTTGCAAAGCAATCCGAGAGTTGGTTTCCTGCCCTATCATCTTCTTGACTGCGAGAGACAGCGATGAGGATAAGGTCGAAAGTTTTGGTGCGGGTGGTGATGATTACATTGTAAAGCCGTTTTCTTTGACAGAGCTTGGAGCGCGTATTGAGGCGCACTTGCGTCGCGAACGACGTCGCAAGGATATTCAGCGAAAAATTTTTGGCGATATAACGATCGACTATTCAGCGAGAGAAGTATTTGTACGTGGTGAGGTGCTGTCATTTAACCGCAAAGATTTTGATATAATCCGGCTTTTATCTTTAAATCGCGGTCAGGTGTTTGACCGCGCCAAAATATACGACCGGGTATGGGGTATAGACGGAGAGGGTGACGATACCGTGATCATGGAGCATATTCGCAGAATACGGCTGACTTTTGCTAAAGCGGGAATAGATGGGTGTATAGAAACAGTATGGGGGGTAGGTTATAAATGGGTAGGATAAGGAAATGGCTGCGAGGTGTTCCGCTGCCTGCGGCGTTTATAGTGTGCGCGCTTAGCTGTATTCTTGCCGCCCTTGGATTGACCAAAGCTACAATATGGTTTGCGGAAGAAAAGCTCAGCGGGATTATGGATAAATATAAATCGGAGGATATAGTAAAGATAGTACCGACGGACGATTCCGAGTTTTTTGCTATTCTGGGTGTTGACAAGGAAATAAATAAAGGTGATATAGGATTTGATTACGTTCCGCCGGAGAATAACTCGTCTGACGAATATCAAGCCTCTATCTTACCGGACGCTTTGATCGGTTTTAACATTTCCAAAAACGACGAGAACAGCGCCGACTTAAATGAAATTGAATTTATCGGTTCGGGAAACGATTTGCCTGCAACGGTCGTGCCAACAGATCCAAACGAGCACATAGTCAGATACAGACTGTTGGAGGAGGATCAGAAAAAATACGATTTCTTTTCGGGACTTAACGGGATAGCCGCAATTTTATGGTATTCGGTTTGCCTTGCTGTTGCCGCTCTAGTGTTCTATTTGTGGAAGATAAAAAAGCCGTTCCGCGTATTGAATACGGCTGTCCAAAAGATATCGGATAACGATTTGAACTTCCAAATTGACTATGAGGGACAGGACGAATTTGGACGCTTGTGCCAAGCGTTTGAGGTTATGCGGCAAGAATTGGTGAAAAGCAATCGTAAAATGTGGAACTCAATTGAGGAACGCAAACGGCTTAATGCCGCGTTCGCTCACGATTTGAGAACTCCGCTCACCGTTATACGGGGGTATATTGATCTGCTCCTTGATAATTTTGGGAATGATGTGAACGGCAACGAGGCAAGAGGATTTGTCAATGAAATATCCGAACAGATCGTGCGACTTAATAAATTTACAGACACCATGGGAACATTACAGCGGCTGGAGGATTACGAGCCTTGCCGCAAAAGCGTTTCGTCTTCCGAGGTAACGAATATGATCTCCGAGACGGCGGCGCTATTATTTTCGAATGGAAAGGTGGAGATTGTTTCGAAATTAGCCGAACAGGACTTTTATCTTGACAAAGAAGCATTGGCGCAGATATGTGAAAACGTCCTTTCAAATGCTGCACGTCACGCAAAGGAGAAAATTACCGTGCAGATTAGACAGGAACAGGAATATATAACGCTCATTGTCGAGGACGACGGCGACGGTTTTACCAAAAAGGATATGGAGAACGCCGCGCTTGCATATTATCGTGGCGAGAAAACGGAAAGCGGCACATCGCCTCATTTCGGCTTGGGTTTGTATATCAGCAGCTTGCTTGCGGAAAAGCTGGGCGGGAATATCGGTTTAAGTAACGGTGAAAACGGTGGTGCAAAAATTTTTATAAAAATTCGCGGAATTTGAGAAATTTGTGAGATTTGTACTTTATAATCGGGGTATAAGGATTTTTCCTATACCCCGATTTTTTTGGAGGAATTATTATGACCAATATTAAGCACAAGTTTCATCTCAATGCCTTTCAAATCAAAATAATTGCGTTGATAACTATGACTTTGGATCACTTTTCAAAATATCAAACATTCACTGTCAACAGAACTTTCAATGATGTTCTCGGAATTGTCGGACGAATTGCCGCACCGCTGTTCTTGTTTATGGTAGTTGAGGGACTGCGGCATACACGCGGTAAACCCAAATACATTTTTAGATTATATATTGCCGGCGTGGTTATAGAAATAGCAAACAGAATTATACAAAAACTAAGCGGAACTGCCGAGCGTTTTGATAATACACTGCCAATGCTGTTCTATACTGCATTATTTGCTTTTTGCATAGAGTATATAGTGAATAATCGCAGTAAAATTAAGGCGGTTTTCATTGCAAGTTGTGGATTGATCATACCGTTCCTGTTTTACATTATCCATGTTATTTTACAGGAAAACGATTTTTCTAAAATATGGAATATAGTTTCAATTTTCTTTCCGTCACCTCTTAGTGTTAGCTATTCTATTCTTTTTGTAATAATGGGAGTTGCGTGGTATTTTATCAATAATAAAGTGATAAATTGCGTGATATTGGGCTTGCTTTCTGTGGCTTGTAAATTGATTCCGGCAACTGTTTTCTTTGCGGTGCCGACCGTGTGGCTTAGCCCTGTATTTATCAGCACTTTCGGACTGTTTGTAAATGATCAATGGTGTATGTGTTTGGCTATTCCGTTTATACTTCTCTACAATGGCGAAAAAGGGCATAGCCTCAAATATATGTTTTACATATATTATCCGCTCCATGTATATGTTCTCTTTTTTATTCAGTTTTTTAGAAATAGGATCAACTGATAGATGAGTAAAATTACAAAATACATCAAAGAAGTCGAGGGTGTTTCCATGCGTTCTAATGAACTATTATTTTGAAAATATTATAAATAATCGTGAAATTTGAGAAATTCTTGAGATTTGTGCTTTATAATCGGGGTATAAGGATTTTTCCTATGCCCTGTTTTGGGGGAGGAAATTATGAAAAAAACATCTATTTTACTTATTTTAATTGGCTTTACGTCGATTTCTATTCTTTCGGGATGTCAAAATTCTAATAGTAGTTTTGATAACAGTTCAGTTATAAACAATTCTATTATGACCGGCGAAAGCAACAGTTCTCAGGCTGATATGCCTGATCATTCAAGTTCCGAAAGCATTGAAACAAGTTCCGAGTCAAACAGCAGCGACAATTATAATTCGAGCAGTCCCGACTTTAATACTGATGATAATAAGTTAGAATTCGGGAACGTTGATATTATAGACGGGTTGCTTGAACTTGACAGCGAAGGTCAAGCTCGCGGAGAGATAGAAGCAGGTCACAAAATAGATTACCGCAAGGCAACGCTTGCAAAAGGCAGTAGCATTACATTTAACGTAAATTGCAAGCAAGAACTTACCGATATAAAGATAACTCTGACCGAGAGAAAAACAGAAGAACGCTTAGAGGGTAATGTTATAGGCAAAGGTGAATTGACCTTTGAAATGAAATCTGGAGGGGAATATGTTGTTACGATTGAAAACTGTTCTCAAAAAGGAACTTATTTCACGATAGAATATCGTATCAGCGATAATACTGTTACTGTTTAGGAGGACATTATGAAAAAGATCATTATATTGTGTGCGGCAATTTTGATGTTATCAGGCTGTCAAACACAAACAAATCAGAACAGCAGCACACCGGACGGTTCTTCAACCGATAACGGCGGGTGGATCGACGCCAACGGCAGCTCATCTTACGTTGAAAGTGGAACAAGCAGCAGCTCCGAAATACAGAATGATTCATCGGATGGGAACGAATCACAAGACAGTACAAACAGTTCCTCAACACAAAGCAGTTCCTCGGATGTTGATGATCCTACTTCAGATGATACGGAATTGGCATTAAGCGGCTTTCAGAGAAATATGAATATTAATTCTCCACTTCGTTTGCCGACAGTTTGTAAAACGGAAAACGGATATTATTTACAGAATGAGGGTGTTCTGTATTTCTTTGACAGTGCGCTCGGAAGAATGATCGTCGTATGCGGGAAACCGGAGTGCCCTCATAATGATGTTGACTGTAACGCTTGGATAAATTCTAAGCTCTTAAGCTATTATGACGGCAAGCTGTATTATGCACAAGGCGACTCTATTCACAACAGTTATATTACGCTTTGCTCTATGAATTTGGATGGTACAGATCATAAGGATATACAAGTAATTCAAAAGGCAGAACCGGGTTGGAGAGTAAATTGCGCGGATCCGATTTTTGTAAACGGAGTAGTTTATTTTATGGAACCCGACCATAGCGTTTACCGAGTCGGGTTAGGTCAAAACGTGGAAAATGCCGTTATGATTATTGCCGGTGAGCAGGAAAAAATGCTTGATACCTCCGGGTGGAAATTCTGGGCGGACGGTGAAACCGTATACGCTATGAACCGATATATGGACAATAACGGTAATGAACACGATTCATTGTATTTATTGGGTGATAACACGTCAAATACTAAAAAAATATGGAGTTCCCAGCAGATCGTTAATTCAATATCGGCAGACGCGTCGTGGTATCTTATGAATGGGCGGCTATATTATTACGCATCGGGTAGCGAGCTTTGGAACATTGATCTGAGTTCGGGAAATTCTCAAAAAATAGCGCTGTCTGGAAATACAAGCGGCGGCACTGTGACCTTTACCGATGAAAATATTATTATATTGAGCGCAGACAACAGAGAGATCACAGTTTTCGATTACAATGGCGTTAATAAGGCTAAAATCGATTTGTCGTCAATATATAGAACCTACTCCGACATTGTCGATAGTGAATTGGTGTTTGCAGACGGCGGCAACGTGTTTTTGCTTGCATATCATCAAACCATAATGAGCCCGTCTTCCGCATTGTATCAGATCGATTGGATGAACGGACGGCTCAGGGAGATAGACACTTGGCCCGGTGCCGATGTTGAATTTAATCCGGATGACAGTGAGCATTGGATACAGGTAGGATAATTCGGAGGAAGAAATGCAGCTTGAGCTTAAAGATCTGACAAAGAAATACGGCGGAATGACCGCGCTGGATCATATAAGCGTTACATTCACGCCGGGAATTTACGGTATTCTCGGTGCGAATGGCGCGGGAAAAAGCACAATGATGAACTTGCTTACGGATAATATTTCACGAACGGACGGAGAGATTTTATTTGATGGCATCGATATTCTGAAGCTGGGCAAGGATTTTCGCCGCGTGCTTGGCTATATGCCGCAGCAACAAGGCTTTTACGAGCATATGACCGCTCAGACTTTTTTGTATTATATGGCTGATCTGAAAGCAGTTCCGAAAAAGCAGGCTAAAGCCGAAATTGAAAATCTGCTGATGATAACAAATCTTGCGGACGTTCGTCACAAGAGAGTTGGCGGTTTTTCGGGCGGTATGAAGCAGCGCGTGCTTTTAGCGCAGGCGCTATTGGGTAATCCGAAGGTCGTTATTCTCGACGAGCCTACCGCGGGGCTTGATCCGAAAGAGCGTATTCGTATCAGGAATTTTATTTCCGAAATATCGAACGACCGAATTATTTTGCTTGCCACTCATATCGTAAGCGATATCGAGTCCATATCCGATCAAATCTTAATGATGAAAAGCGGGCATATTGTCGGAATTGATACTCCCGAAAAACTGCTTGACAGCGTTCGCGGAAAGGTTACGGAGCTGCCTTTTGAGGGAGATATGTCGGACTTGCGGGAGCGTTACAAGGTTGGGAATGTACGAAAGCGTTACGGGCAAGTCTGGGTGCGTCTGGTCGGCGATGATTTGCCGGAGGGCGGCGAATATGTTACCGAGCATTTAACGCTTGACGACGTTTATCTTTATTATCTCGGAGAATAGGTGCAGCTTATGAAAGAATTAAAACGCATTTTATCAAACCGTCGCCTTTTGTTAGGGCTACTGTTGATTGTTTTGGTAAACGGTTTTTTATTTGCGCGCGAGCAATCTTCGCAAAATTACGGATTGGACTGCTCTTTGCCTAATGCGGTAATAACCGTTTTTGATGACGGAACGCCGGATAGCGGAATTAACCCCAAGGCTGCTTATAAAAGCTATTTGAGCTGGCTGGATACGGCAAAGAAAATGCCATTAGATGAGGCTGTGTCTATGTTGGAGCAAGAAAAAACTCGGCTTGGTGATATTTTGAGGATCGAGAATCTTCTTGAAAACGAGAATAATTTTGTAGGTATCGGCAATGCGCTTGATGACTACAGAGAAACTCAAACCGAATTGTTGCGGCAAATAGAAAGCGGGGAGATCAATATTTCAGCATCCGAGCTTGACTATATTGCCGTAAATAATCTACTTATCAATACCGAACATTTGACGGGATACGACGATTGGTTGATGTCAATTCAAAGGAATAAGGAAAATATGCAGATGTTTTCTTTGTTTGAAACGGACAGCTTTTCGGGCAGAAACATAGTTAAGACCTCAGATGAATTTGAAAAGCTGCGTGGTGTTACATTGTCGGTGGGAGCTGACGGTGCAATCAATTCGTTTATGACGTTTGCGCTTACGGATTATTTTATGATCGCTGTTCTGCTGCTGTTTGTTATGTCATTCTTAGAGGAACGAAAAGCGGGACTTAGCGGAATAGTTTATGCTGCACCGCGCGGACGATCTCGCCTTGCGTTGCAAAGGACGGCTATTTTGTTCGGTGTATCGTTGGTTGGTGTTCTGCTGCTTTACGGCTCCGATCTTGCGGTAGGTTTTGCTGTCTACGGCGGAACGGACGATCTGGCACGGGCGGTACAATCTGTGGAACTTCTTGGCAAGCTGCCTGTACTCTGTTCCGTGGGTAACTTTTTAATTTTCTATCTGATTTTGCGGATATTAGCCTCGTTTTTTATAGGATTGCTTTTCTGGCTACTGTTTTCGGTGGTCAACAATGATAAATATACGATTATTGTGGCGGCGGTATTATTGGCTGTGGAATACAGTTTATATACATTTCTTCCTGTGCAAAGCGTATGGAACGGACTGAAGTATCTCAATTTATTTACTTACATCACTCTGTCCGATTTATATACTAATTATCTGAATATCAACATATTCGGTTATCCGTTTGGTATACGCAGCATTTCACAGTTTGCTTTGCTGCCTTTGTGTATATGTCTGGCATCCGCGTGTGTTTTCATTTATTGCAAGAAAAAGCCTGCTGGCGGAAAAGACCATTTAGGGAAGATAGCTTATCACGTAAGAAGCATAACGGACAAGGTATTGCGGCGGCTTGGAATTCTCGGTATGGAAGCATATAAGGCTTTGTGGATACAAAAGGGCGTTGTCATTTTTGCTTTGTTTATCTATGTGGTTTGCGGTCTATCTTTTTCGGCGAATATTCCGTTATATTCCGCTGCCGAGATCGCCGAACAGAAATATATTGAAGAATTATCGGGGGAGATCACCGACGATACTTTCATTAAAATAGATTCAATTATGGCGCGGCTTGACAAAGTGGTATCCGATTACGAAAAAGCTCAGATAGATTATGAAAACGGCACGATCACAAAATCACAATTAAATCTTTTTGCACGTGATGAAGCCACCGCAAGCAGCGACAAAGAGGGACTTGACAGAGTAAAAACACGTGCCGAAGCACTTAGAATAAGCGGCGCGGATAAAGGATTTACCCCGTGGCTGTTCGACGAAACTCCGTTTGAAAGTGTGTATGGAACGGCGGCTCAAACTAATCAGTACCGTGCCGCAGTCATTGCGGTTCTGGCTATGACGTTGCTGATCGCGGGGAGTATGGTGTACGAACATCGCTACAATATGACTTTTTTATCAAGTTCAACGTTTAGGGGGCGCGGCGTGCTTTTATCGAGAAAGATATTGCTGTCGGTGATTGTATCGGCATTAATATGGGCGGTCATTTACGGACGGGAACTGTACATTCTGATCACGAAGTTTGATATTTGTGAATGGGATGTCGCAGTGCAAAATCTGTCTATGCTGTCCGAGTTTCCGATCCGTTGTTCAATTAGAGGTTGGCTGATAATTTTATATGCGTATCGGCTGTTAGCGCTCATATGCGGAGCAATGATCGTGTTGTTTATATCCGCTCTTGTAAAGCGCATGGAGCTTGCCTACGTTGCGGCTTGTGGTGTAATGCTGCTGCCGTCCGTGTTGTACGCTTATATGGGAGTTCAACTGCTCAAGCCGTTAGCATACATCATCGGGGTGGATGCTATGCCGCTTTTGCTTGGTGAAAATGGCGGTGTATCACAGCTCTTGCTGTGGGGCGTGGCTCTTATTGTTATTGCAGGTACAGTATGGACTTGGCTTTTTTCTAAAACTAATAAAGTGGGTCATAAAAGTTTATAGGTTATAGGAATCTTGCTTTTTACTATCTTTTCAAAGCGGTCTTTCTTTGTTTTATGCGGCTCAAATTTTGACTTGCTTTTTACCCTTGATTATGCTATAATGGTTTTAGCAACACCGCATTCTGTTCTCTTTCTTCGAGTCGTCTTTCGGCTGACCACATATCTGACCATAGACAGCTCTGGAGCACACGGAAACAACGGATACAAGACCGCCGAAGACGATTCGCTGTGTAGCGGAAATGGCTATAAAAAGCCATTTGTGGCGGAGAGGACATTAAATTCACTCTTCGGGACGCAGAGGTCGTGGGTTCAAATCCCGTCGCCTCGACCACAGAAACCGCTTTGTTAAGCCAATCGAGGCTTGCAGAGCGGTTTCATTTTTTATATATGCTGTAACATTTTGTTACCTCATCTTCAAAGCTACCGTTTTGGTAGTTTTGAGGGGCGCCCTATTTTAGGGCGGGTGTTTTTCTTCGCCGTATTCTTTGTTTTATGCGGCTCAATTTTTGAACCGCAAGGGAATTGAAACTTAATCTTTTGAAACACACAACCCGTGTGCAAATCGTCCCCGAGTTTGAGCAACTCAAAACTGTTGAAATGGCAGTTTTGAAACTAATTTCCATTATGGAAGTGAGGCTTTTGGAATATAACCTGTTTGGCATACACAAATAGTCTGCTACCACATGCACCGCTTCAATGACCAATGTATGGAAGGAAGATTAGTAAATAAGAGAAAGAGGAGACTTGCAGTGATTGAACACAACCCACACGATGCTTCTGGTCAACTATCTGGTTATCTGTATCAAGTGCTTTCAGCCCTTCTGCTCCTATTAGAAAGCAGAAATCCTGATTCTCAACTTTGCATTGAGAAATTTGATGATGTTGCTTTTGTGGAAAAAGATAAACCGCAAATAATGATTCAGATAAAACACCAACTTTATCGGCAAGGAAGTCTCAGCGATACTAGTACTGATTATTGGCGAACAATAAAAAGCTGGTGTGATTGCATAAAAAATAATGGAAACCTTAAAGATACAACTGATTTTGTTATTATTACAACAGCCAAAGCGCAAGATAACTCAATAGCATTTTATTTGCAAAACATGTTCTCTCGTGATTGGAAAAAAGCACTTGAGATTATGCGCCAAGTAGCGTGTTCAAATGCATCGAAAACCAATAAGATTTACTATGATGCTTTTAAGTCACTAGATGACAAGCAACAGGAAGATTTGGTTAAGCATATTTATGTATGTGATATGAGCCCTAATATAGGTGCAATAAGAGAAAGCATTATGCCGTATGTGCGTGTTATAACACTTCAGCCTTTTGAAGAGCGTGTATACGAAAAAATAGTAGGTTGGTGGATTATTTCTGCGATTCAATGTTTGATTTCTGAAGAACCAGTATTTATCAGTTACCGACAATTGCAGAAAAAGATGAACGATATTGGTGGTGAATATAAGGCAGATTCCCTCCCAATAGATGTTGATCCATATTACCAACCGACAGATCATGAATTAGATCAGTTGCCACCTGAAAACAGAATATTTATTGAGCAGTTAGGCTTGATAGCCATTTCTAATAGTCGCTTAAAGCGTTGTATTAGAGATTATTATAACGCATACCGTCAAAGAAGTCAGTGGGTTAGAGAACAATTGCTGTTTATCAATGATTTGGAAAAATATGAAAACAGACTAGTTGATGAATGGAATAGATTGTTTTTAATAATGAAAGAAGATATGGAAGATTATGGCGATCAACTGCCTGAAAATCAAAAGCAAATTGCAGGTAGAAAGTTATTTGGTGAAATTGAGAATTTATCATTACCAATAAGGAGTAATGTTCCAGATCCATTTATTATGCGTGGTACGTATCATGAACTTGCTAATCGACTTGTCGTTGGATGGCATGTTGATTTTATGGATCGCTTATGCAAACTATTAAGGGGGTGATAGCATGATACCATGGAGTAAACGTACACCAGAAATAGCAAATTTATTGAATCCATCATTTTGCGCTATACTTTTATATTCAGCTACATTTGAGTATCAAAAGAAAGCAAAAAATAATAGTATGCCATTTCCATTACTTTATTTAGTTTTGCCTATCATATTGCATAAAAGCACAAGAAATAGAGTTAATTCAAGAACTAATATGGTTGTATGGTTACAACGAAATCCGGATGTTTTAGTAGGGTTTGCCGATCGCACCAAGAACCTAATTGGTTTTACAAATGAAGCTATAGAATTTTTATTATTTCAAGGAAACTGTGAAATTATCAATGGTGGTCTATCAATAATAAAAACAGTTTCAAAATCAAAGATTGTCCAATACGCCGCTAATGATCAAGAAATTTCAGAATGTATTCAAAAAGCGGAAAATGTTGGAAGATGGTTTTGTAATATGCACGCCGTAGAAAATACATATACTGCTTGGGGGGTGAAACCATAATGCAAATCAGTGCGATAGTTCTATATGGTACAAATGGAAAAAGAAGAATTCTGCCATTTAATATCGGATCAGTAAATATCATTACCGGAAAATCGAAAACAGGAAAATCGGTGATTGGGGACATTATTGATTACTGCTTCGGAGGATCTTCCTGTAATATTGCAGAAGGCTTTGTAAGGGAGCATGTCGCATGGTATGCCCTTCAACTGGTTCATAATGACGAATATCTTCTAATTGCTAGAGAAAATCCGCCACATGGACAAGCCTCTACAAATAGTTGCTGTTACTTAATAGGTGCAAAAAGTATTCCAAATGACTTGATGAGTGCTACACCAATAGATAACAGTGGTTTAGAAAAACTGCTTTCATCAAAATTAGGAATATCTGAAAATCTCTTTAATCCTCCTGAAAATCAAAGTCGTCTACCGCTTTCTGCAAATATACGTCATTGTCTATATTATTGCTTACAAAATCAAGATGAGATTGCATCACAAAAATTTTTATTTCATAGACAAGCGGAACCTTTTATGGCGCAAGCGATAAAAGACACTTTGCCATATTTCTTGGGTATAATCGGTGAGAATACGTTGGCTCTTGAATCGGAAAGGACACTGCTTAAGCGAGAAGCTACTATTTTAAGAAAGAGTATTGATGAAGTAGAACAACTAAAAGGAAATGGCTTAGATAGAGCAACGGCTCTTCTTTCCGAAGCAAAAGAAATTGGCATTCTTCCAGAAGATATTCAAATTGATCTATCAGACTATGAAAGTGTACGAAACGCAATGAGCATTGCAGGCAATTGGGAACCAAATGATATATCTACAACTGGTATGGATAGAATATCTTTGCTTCAAAGCCAATTATCACACACTCAAAACGAAATAGATCAAATCGGTATCGACATTCGGAACACTGAGGAATTTCTGGGACAAGTACGGGACTATATCACTGAAGTTGAGCACCAAAAAAGGCGGTTAGAATCTATTGGGCTATTTGAGCATATCGATTTTGATGCAAATCATTGTCCATTATGTTCAAAGGTAATAGATTCACCTTTGCCATGTGCACAAGATATTCGAAATTCTATAACAAATTTATCACGCCGACTAGAGTCTGTGTCACATGATCGTCCAACGCTCAGAGAACATTTAGATCGACTTAAAAATAAGCGCCAAGATTTTATTAACCAATCACAAGCTCTCCAAGTAGAAATTAACGCTATATACGATGAAAATAAGGAGGCGCTTCGCCTTAAGGATCTAAATGTGAGGCGAGGACGAGTAGTTGGCAGAATCAGTTTGTGGCTTGAGAGCGTTGTTATCTCTGATAATATGGCGAATCATAGGACAAAACTTGCAGAGATTGAGTCTAGAATAAATGAAATCAACAGCAAATTAGATATAAACGAGATTGAGGAAAGAAAACAATCTATAATTAATCGAATTTCTACATTAATGTATCAATGGGCAAAAAACCTCGACCTAGAACATAGCGAATTCCCATATCGTTTTGACCTAAGTAAACTTACCGTTATGGTTGATCGTGATAGACCTGTTCCTCTACAACAACTTGGAAGTGGTTCCAATTGGTTAGGCTGCCACCTTATAACTTTATTTGCTTTGCATACTTTCTTTATACAGAATAAACGTCCTGTGCCTGGATTCTTATTTTTGGATCAACCATCTCAGGTATATTTTCCGCCAGAAACTAATGATCAAAATGTAGACAGCCAGGAAGTGAGAAAAATTTACGATTTTATTTTTGAGCGAATCAAAGAACTTGCTCCTAACATGCAGGTAATAATCGTTGATCATGCCGACATAAACGAAAAGCGCTTTCAAGATTCTGTTGTTGAAAAATGGTGGGATGGTACTAAGCTTGTTCCTCTTGATTGGGTATAAGTATTATTAAATATAAAACTGGGCACTTGTAGCCTACCCATTTCACTTTCACTTCTAGATTTAAGGGGCATTGTATTAAAATTTTATCTCTTTGCTAGAGATACGATATTGCCAAAATTCTCGTTGTTACGTGCAATGGAAATTTTGGGCTTTTGCCGTAAGGTTGTAAGAATGCGATATAACAAGTAACGCAAAACAATATTGAAAAGCATTTTTTACAGTTTGTTTTTAACTGTAGTAGCATTTCGTTACCCCAGTTTCAATACTATCGAAATGACGCTTTGAAAGCCCCCCTGTTTTGGGGCAACCCATCTGCCCTAAAACAGGGAGAGTGGTTCATGCACCGCCGTATTCTTTGTTTTATGCGGCTCAATTTTTGAACATAACTGAGTCCTAAATTGG
>ERZ777305.2605-NODE-2605-length-14854-cov-10.506250_pt1 | contig 14854 bp, 20 predicted proteins | sample MGYA00374965_ERZ777305 | MGnify/ENA primary metagenome ERZ777305 (study PRJEB29328, sample SAMD00013331) | mouse gut metagenome | study: EMG produced TPA metagenomics assembly of the Metagenome analysis of fecal microbiota from mouse which was promoted... | reverse complement strand
CGGGAAGGATTGTGGCTTTGTCGCCGATCCATACTTTGTCGCCGATGACAACTGGTCCTTTGGATACGAGATGGCGATCAATTGGTGCGATGTGAAGGGTGTCGAGATCCGTCGCACCGTGTGAATTATCAGTGATTGTGACCCATCGTCCTGTGAGTACGTCGTTGCCGATTGTTATCTGGTTTATTGCTGTTAGGTGAAGATAATCGCCAAAATGACATCTATGACCGATCCGTATTCTTGGGGAGAAAGTCTGATTGCCGTGAGATTCCCATGCTGTGAGTACTAGTTGCTTACCAAATCCGGTGTCAGAACCAATGCTACAGTGTTTTTTCCCAATAAGTATATTGACAGGATATCCAAATCGTACGTGTTTACAGCCTAACAAAATACACGTCCATTCAGAATGGATATGAGCGTACAAGGTTCTAAAAAAGTTCATAAGAAAATAGACCCAATACGTCAATAATGCAAGTGTGCGGATTATGGATTGCTTATTCATCTGTATGTTTAGACAGGAAGAGGTCTATGTCTGAAAAATCGCGGTAGTTATGTTTAATCCATGCGGCCGGTTTGTCCCACCAACAGATGTTCTGTAATCGTCTGATCTGTTCGTCCGAAAATCTAGGTCGTATAATCTTAGCGGGAACTCCACCGACAATTGTATAGGGTGGGATATCTTTAGTGACTACAGCCCCAGACGCAACAATTACGCCATCACCGATAGTCACTCCATCCATGATTTTTACGTCGGACCCGATCCATACGTCATTGCCTATGTATGAGAGAAACCCCGGTTTGGCTTCTTTATAAGCATCGTACAACGAAGATGTATCTTCATGTATGGTATAGCCCAATAAATCACCTAAATTCATATAAAATGCAGGATGCGTAGAGACCCATTGTTTAGTGGGGTGTGAACTAAATCCGGCATAAACTCTTGGACCGATACTGCAAAATTTGCCGATATGACACTTAATTAGTCTGCAATCGAATGACACATAAGAATACTCTCCAATTTCTGAATTGCGTATTTCTGTGCGTTTATCTATCAGATTATGGCCTCCAAACTTGTTTGAGGATTTAGCACATGCATTGACAATAACCTCTCTTCTTATTGGAAATACAGTTCTTGTCAACCAGTGTTTTGTAGTACTAATTAGATTTTTGATTGACATGCCGCTTTATCAGTTCAAGATTGTTGTTCCACTGATCCAGTACTGTTCTTGGTTGCGTCCGCCATGAATTCCACCACAACATAAACCAAAATCTGCTACGGTTAAACATCGCAGTCATAAGTGGTTTGTATACCTGTCGATTCAGATCCGTTTCGAATGGTATCAGTGGTTGCTTTTTTCTGAACTTCTGTTTCATCGGGGCAACATGAAACCACAAAAAACCACAGTTGACTAAATGTTTAGGAAATCCTATACGGTTATAGATGAATTCATCATACGTAAATCTTTCGATCACACACAATTTATAGGCGGCATGTGTGGAATCCATTGGCGCAGGCTTATAATATGTTTTGTCTGAAATCCGAAACAAAAGATGGTCATCGATCCCATTAAACGGGGGAAACATATTCTCTGAATACTTGCCCAAAGGAAGATATGGCTGATGATCCACGATACATATGTTTATACCACTGAAAGAGGCTGCACATTTTTCATTTGTGATGCGTTTTATTGAATACTCCGAGTATACCTTGGCAAACCAGTCGGGTAAACGATATTGAAGCCGCAGATTAAAAAGTGTGCTGAGTCTATAGCTCAAGCATGACAGTATGGCTAACAACTGACTGACAAAATACTCTTTAATCGTGATGTTTATTTTACTTGAAGATCTATATGCGTCACAAATAAGTTTTAATTTGGCAGTATTATATATCTGATCGGCATCAATTTTCATCGCATACCGAAAAGAAGCCTTGGATAAAGTGTAATTATAGTAATTTGACAACAAGTGTATGGAATTATCTTCCAAATCAGATACCTGCTTGAATTCTTCTAAACTTAAATTATGAGACTTGATTTCCGGCTCATAAAAGTACACTCTGATTTTATCCGGATATTGCTTCTGTTTCTGATAGATTATATGTTCAGAGTCATCGTCACTTTTCTGATATACAATAATCAACTCATCTAAAGCAGATATGCATGAGTCAATTGATAAAGAGAGGAATTCCTCATCATCCTTGACTCTCAGTAAGCCAGACACTCCATTTGGCTTCTCGTCATTCAGATGACTCAAATCTACTATATATTGTGATTCATTTTCTTTCATTCTGACCTGTCTGAATCTGAGACTTAAACCAGTCAATGAATTTCATGTAATCCAAATCCTCTGCTTTTTCTCTAGCTTTGATGCTTATAGAGCGAAGCTTTGTTCGGTCATGATATAGTGTGTCAATAATAGAAACGACGTCCTCTACTGAGTCGTAAAGAAATCCGTTTACGCCATTGTTTATATAATTGCCAATTGAACCGACATTTGTCGCGACTACTACCAATCCGCAGGCCAAAGAAGTTGTAATAACATTACTTCCAATTGTGTCTTCCATTACATTCAGTGAAATTTCAGAAGAGTGCATCAATTCCCTCAATTTATACTCTTCAATATAGCCTATGATTTTTACATTGGGGAATTTTCCAAAACGGGATTCTAAATCTGCTGTACCACTGCAGATAGCAAAATTAATATATGGAAGTCGTTCAACTATAGTTTCAAGATCTTTGTAATTGCGAGCCATATTTCCCATACAAATTACCTGAAAAACATGGTTTTCTTCTCGCAATTCATTTGATGGCCTATAAAACGAGCTATCCACATAATGAAATGTAGTCACAACCTGATTCGGATCTAATCCTTTGCTTATAAAATAATCGCGTAAACTATCGCCTAAAACATAAAGCCGGTTTAGATATTGAGAAAGCTCCTGAATCTGTTTTGTGGTATAAAATTTGTTCAGGATCGATGGCACCAGATGAGCTATGCCGTAGACCGAACATTTTCCATTTAATTTTTTTGCTATAATTGATTGGTCGATCTGTGGTAGATAATACTCCATTAATAGTACGGCATCGTTAGGAGTAACAACCCTTTTCAACCAGACCGATAGTAACCAACAATATATGTTATATAAAAAACCTAATCTGATCTTGTTCAGAAATAAAAGATACTTTGTGCTGATGGAAATAATCTTGACGTCTATATCAGAATTCTCCTTGATCATGTTCGCCAAGTAGTACATACCGGCATGATTTCCTGAAGTGTTAGCCCATTTTATTGGCAATATATATAGTGTCATCTTATCTTCAAATAAATCTTTTTATGAATACGTCAATCTTAAGTTTGAAGACATACATCAGTAGAAATAATAGTCCTCCAAACATAACACTGCTCAACACCCCAACATATAATACACCCATAAATGTTTCGATAGTGTCTTGGACAATGCGATTAAGCAATAACCAAGATATAATTCCTGAAGCTACTGCACAGAGTATGACTTTTATATAATTGGCATGGTACTGCAGCAATCCGCCATTAAATGCTTCCCTAAACAGAAAGAAAGGCTTCCATCCTAAGATGATAATAATTTGACTTATCAGTACACCTGTCAGAATACCATTCAATCCCCAGAAATGTCCAAACAAGATGGATAAACCAATATTGATTACAGATTCTATTATTGGCGCAATGATATCATTGAATATCCCATGAGCATCAATAAATGCATCTACTGTCATTCTAGACAGACTTATATATAGTGATGCGATGATTAATACGACAGTTAATTGAGGCAGATTATATTCTTGTCCTATCCAGATGGTTATAAAGACAGGCATGATATAAATCAAAGAAAAGCATATAGTTGAAATGACCAAAAACCTCAGATTAAATATTTCAAAAAAGAATGAGAGTTTTTTATGAACATCCCCCTGCGCGACTAAATTTCCGATTCCGGCCGACATGCTGTTGAAAGTGGCACTGATCAACAGTGTTACGCCATTAACGATGACTATGTAATTACTATAATATGTAACTAATGTAAGAGATGCATACGCATATATAATCAATGGTGCTGATTGAGTCAGAGCGAATCTAGCAATTTTGTGAACAAACAGCTGCTTTATTTTAGTAGTAAAGTCAACATATTGTGATTTAAGAGATGAAAAGGACCGATTTACCCTTCTTAGATATGGGAAAGTGCGTAATGTCATTAAGTGCAGCGTGCAGGCTCCGACGATACTGAACAAACCCTCTAAAATAAGCCACCATACGTATGGATGGGGCAGATAATAAACCGCAGTCATTTGGGCTGCAGTTTTGAGTAAGATTACTGACCTGTAACTCAATGTGATTTTATAGTCCAGTTGGCTTGCAGTAAGCACGATCTGTCTATAGTTGACAAAGTATCCCAGCAATGCGCTCAACAAGAGCACTCCAAAGGATGCATAAGCATACCACAATGGCAATGACATCTTTGCAAAGATCAATGGGAAGAAGCATCCCAATACTATACTTCCTGCAATAATAATCCATGCAATTCGGCGATAAAGGTAGCCTTGCAATGTGACTACTTCGCAGATCGTTTGGCGGTCGTCTACAGCCAACGGACGATATAGTGTGAACCCGACAGCCGAACTAATACCTAATTCAGCTAAATTCAAGAACTGAATAAGGTTCATAGCTGTACTGTTCAGACCCAAAATTTCCGTGCCTAAAATCTGTAGGAAGATTTTTCGGGAATAGAATTGCAACGGTAGGCTTAAAACATAGAATGTTAAAGCTACAGCGCTATTAGTTATACTCTTTGCTGTACGAGAGTCTTTATTCATTCAGAAACCAGAAAAAACATTCTGAAATACGCGATTGAACCAATCATAACTTTTAATATCCTACAGAGATGAAGTTGATAAATTTCAATTATGTTTATATCACTCAAATGAAATGTACCACCCTCACGCAGAAAACGGCTCCAGATCCAACTCAGAAATCTCCACACAAGCACACCCCAGAGCATCCACCCTCACCAGCAACCGCACCGACCCATCGGCCGACCTACCGTCACCCACCACCTCACCGCAAAGACCACACAGCGAACCACGCACCACCCTCACACACATACCCGCACGCAGACCCTCACCCACAAAATCCACACGCCGGTCCGTCGCCCCAAGCATAAACCGCAACCGATCCAACTGCACATCAGGCACCACAGCCACCGACGACCCACCACGGCCAGCACGATTCATCAGAAAACCCCTCACACCCGACGTCCGCAGCACATCGCGCCGCTCACCCTCCCCACAACGCACAAACACCACCGACGGAATCACCACACGATCCACCTCCCGCCGACGACCATCACGCCACACCCTCACCTCACGCTGCAAAGCAACATACACCTCATAACCACGCTCACCCAACCGCCGACCCACAGCACGCTCCCCATTATGACCCACCAACACCACAAACCAGCCACCGACACCCACGCCTCCGGCCACGTCAACGTCCGCAGACCCTGGCGAAGCACAACCCATATGTCCGTTCATATCAGCCATTTCGGTACTGACTCAGGCATGTCGCTAAAACCGCACGAGGCTCACCCCGACACGATTGCAACCCACATATCTCTTGGTAAGAGATAGTGATTCCTGCGCAAAGATAGGCAATTCGTTTGAAATGAGCAAATCAAATGTGGGGTGGTGAGGGGGAGTTGTGCCGGTTTAAGGTGTGTTTGTGTTTTTTGACTTAAATGTGGAGGGGTAATCCACTGTATTACACGGTGTTGTGGAAATCTACTATCTCTTACCAAGAGATACTGCCCTACACGCCCAAAGCCCACACGCCACGGGCACCACAACCGCCGACAGTCAAATGTCTGACAACCACATACATCCATCCACCCGGCCGGCCACCAAAAACGTCGACCGCGCCGGAGGCGTACCCACCCCCCGATGGCACGTCGCCATCGTCAACCACAACGCCGAACACACCATCGCACGCACCATCGCCGCCCAAGGCATCCCCACCTACGTAGCCTCACAACCACAGCTACGCATCTGGCGTGACGGCCGCCGCCGACACATCGACCACGTTGTCATACCATCCACCATCTTCATCCACTGCACCGAACCACAACGCCGCACCCTCCTCCAGACCACACCCGGACTCCACCGATTCCTCATCGACCGAGCCACCGCCACCCCACCACGACCCGCCACCATCCCCGACCAACAGATCCAACGCCTCCGCTTCATGCTCGGCGCCACCGACACCCCCGTCGAATTCATTCCCCGCCCCCTCACACCAGGCCAGCACATCACCGTCATCCGCGGCCCCCTCCGCGGCCTCCACGCCGAAATCCTCACCACCCCCACCGACAACACCACCCCCACCACCACATCACCCACCCCCACCACATCCGACCCCTCCGACAACACCATAAACACCCCCTACCCCCCCACAGCCCGCATCCTCATCCGCCTCCACCAACTCGGCTGCGCCACCGTCGCCATCTCCCCCCTCGACATCCAGCCCCTCCCCGCCTGACCCCCACACCAATAATATATATACGACCATGGACAAAGCTACCATCATCGACCTCCCCAAATTCCTCGACAGCAGAGGCAACCTATCGTTTGTCGAACAGCTAAAACACATACCGTTCGAAATCAAACGAACATACTGGATCTACGACGTCCCAGGAGGAGAATCCCGCGGAGGACACGCCTACCGTCAAAACCAGGAATTCATCGTAGCACTCTCTGGAGCATTCGACGTCACCCTCAACGACGGACAGCAGACAACCACATTCACACTCAACCGCTCATACTACGGACTCTACGTACCCAAAGGCTACTGGAGACAAATGAGCAACTTCTCCACCAACTCCCTCGCACTCATCCTCGCCTCCACCCCCTACGACATAAACGACTACGAAACAGACTACGACTCATTCATAAATTCACACCCATGAAAAAATCCAAAGTCTACGACTGCACCATAATCGAGCTCAACCGTCATCACAGCGACCGCAAAGGCAACCTGACCGTCGTAGAAAACGGAATCACCGTCCCCTTCGACGTCAAACGCACATACTACCTATACGACGTCCCCGGAGGAGAATCCCGCGGAGGACACGCCCACCGAGACCTGAGCCAGCTCATCGTCGCCGCATCAGGCAGCTTTACCGTCACACTCGACGACGGACAGGTCAAACGCACCTTCCTCCTCAACCGCCCATACCAAGGACTCTACATCGTTCCCGGAATATGGCGCACACTCGACGACTTCTCCTCCGGCGCCGTCTGCCTCGTCCTCGCCTCCGACATCTACACCGAGGACGACTACATCCGCCACTACGACGAATTCATCATCGAAAAACATGGTACACCAGCTCGCTGACGTCCAATCAACATCAATTGGCCAAAACACCAACATCTGGCAATTCTGCGTCGTACTCCCCGGTGCCATCATAGGCAACAACTGCAACATCTGCGCCGGAGTCCTCATAGAAAACGACGTCATTGTCGGCAACAACGTCACAGTCAAAAGCGGCGTACAGCTATGGGACGGCATCCGCATCGAAGACAACGTCTTTATCGGCCCCAACGCCACATTTACCAACGACCGCTTCCCACGCTCGAAACAATACCCCGACTCCTTCCCACAGACCACCATAAAAAAAGGAGCAAGCATCGGAGCCAACGCAACCATTCTCCCCGGCATAACCATCGGAGAAAACGCAATGATCGCAGCCGGAAGCATCGTCACCCACGACGTCCCATCCGGACAACTCTGGATGGGAGCCCCCGCACGTTTCATCAGAAATATCCAACAATCATGATAAAATTTCTTGATCTCGAAAAAGTCACCGCAAGCCACGGCGACGAAATCAATCAGGCAGTCAGCCGAGTAGTCAACTCAGGCTGGTATCTCCAAGGCAAAGAAAACGAAACGTTTGAAAAAAACTACGCCGACTACATCGGCACCCGACACGCCGTAGGCTGCGCCAACGGCCTCGACGCACTCATCTGGATATTCCGCGCCTACATCGAAATGGGCATCATGGCCCCCGGCGACGAAGTCATCGTCCCCGCCAACACCTACATCGCCTCAATACTCGCCATCTCCGAAAACGGCCTCACCCCCGTCCTCGTCGAACCCGACATCAACACCTACCAGATCGACCCCGACCGCATCCAGACTGCCATCACCCCACGCACCCGCGCCATACTCATCGTCCACCTCTACGGCCAGTGCGCCTACACCGAACAGATCGGACAGATCTGCAGCCAGCACAACCTCAAACTCATCGAAGACAACGCCCAAGCACACGGATGCCTCTTCAACGGGCGCCGCACCGGCTCACTCGGCCACGCCGCCGGCCACAGCTTCTACCCCGGCAAAAACCTCGGCGCACTCGGCGACGGCGGAGCCATCACCACCGACGACGAACAGCTCGCCAACACCGTCCGCGCACTTGCCAACTACGGATCCACACGCAAATACGTCTTCCGCTACATCGGACGCAACTCCCGCCTCGATGAAATCCAGGCCGCAGTTCTCGACGTCAAACTCCGACACCTCGACACCGACAACGCCCGCCGCAAACAGATCGCCCGCACGTACGTCGACCACATCACCAACCCCGCAATCATCCTCCCACGTATCCCCGACCCCGACGCCCACGTATTCCACATATTCCCCATCCGCACCACCCACCGCGACCAGCTCCAGCAATACCTCACCGACAACGGCGTCCAGACCATTATCCATTACCCCATCCCACCCCACCGTCAGGAATGCTACCCCCAGCTCCACCACCTCTCACTCCCAATCACCGAACAGATCCACGCCCAGGAACTCTCCCTCCCCATCTCCCCCATCATGACCGACACCGAAGTCGCCCAAGTAATCAGCCTCATCAACCAATGGAAGTAAAAACAGGACATAAACCTTTTTTCTCGGTAGTAATGCCGGCATATAATGCTGAAAGCTATATATCAAGGGCGATAGGAAGCGTCATTAGCCAATCTTTTACCGATTGGGAACTTATTGTGGTAGATGATGGATCGACAGATTCAACACTTGATATCGCAAAACAACATTCCATAACCGACAGACGAATCAAAGTAGAGAAATTACCTTATAATTCAGGTAGCGCCTATCAGCCTAGAAAAACAGCGTTTGAGATTTCTTCAGGCTCTTACCTTATCTGGTTGGATACAGATGACTTCATTGAAAACGCTTACCTTGACAAAATATATCGAAGAATATGCGACACCGGAGCAGATGTAATCTATGGGAAAATGGTCTATCAGGACAAAAATCAGCTCCCCGATTCTAAATTTGACACACAAAAGATATATCACGGCAAAGAAGCCGTCAAGTTTACCCTAGACGTATGGCAAATTGGAGCCAATGGATGTGCTTTAGCAAGTGAATTAGTTCGAAACGTATACCTTAAATATGATTCATCAGTGACAGAAATGAATGCTGATGAAATTATGACCCGACAACTATTAATTAATGCCGATAAGTTAGCCTTTGCAAACGCCATCTATTATTATGGAGACAACACAGACTCTATAACCAGACACGTGAGCATTAAAGCATTCGATCGAATCAAAACCGGACAACAATTACGGGAATTAATAAAATTAAACTACACGACAAACAGCATCGAAAGAGTGCTCATTGAAAAACAACTGGCGAAAGAACTTATCTCTCTGATTTTTTTATACTCCAAACATCAGAAATACTTCTCGAAGCAAGGAAAATCAATTCTCGACTCGTTAAATAACTGCTGGAATTCATTAGAATGGAAACATCTAAAAAACAACTTGCCAGCTAAATATTTTTTTTTATTACAATTAGGACCCAAAAATATAATTCGTTTGAAATCAGTCTATGATGCCATCCGCAGAGGACAGAAATAAAATTGAAGATAATAGCAATCGAAGTATACTCAAAGGCATTTCCATTTTCGGCGGTGTACAGATATTCCAAATTTTAATAAATTTGGTTAGAGGCAAATTTGTCGCCATGATACTTGGCCCTCAGGGCATGGGCTTGTCATCATTGCTATATACCTCTGCAACTACCATACAAACATTTTCTTCATTGGGTATTAACTTTGCCCTCGTAAGAGAAATCGCCGCTAAAAAAAATGATTCATCACTGCCTACCATATATGCGATAGCAAACAAACTGATTTATGTTACAGCTGTTTTAGGCGCTTTATTTTGCTTCTCTTTTTCTCATTACTTAAGTAATATCACATTCGGATCCCCAGAATACACCATTTACTTTATGTTTTTGTCTATAATGGTGTTTTTTTCGATTGCTGGGGCAGGAAAATTATCTATACTGCAAGGATTACATGAAGTAAAACGATTATCCCGATCATCCATTGTCGGTGGACTTACAGGACTCTTTGTTGGAGTTCCACTATATTATTTGTTTGGAGAAAACGGCATTGTGCCAGCCATGATTGTCCTGTCGATCTCAATGTTTGTTTTTTATAATTATTCTCTGACAAAAGCCTGCAAGATCGAAAGAATAAAAATCAGTTGGAAACAACATAATACACTGATAAAAAAAATCATCATTTTAGGACTAATCCTAATGGGTGGCACATTGGTCGGTAACTTTGTGACTTACTTGATCAATCTGTTTGTAAGGACATACGGATCAATAGATAATGTCGGGCTCTACCAAGCCGCAAATTCTATTACCAATCAATACGTTGGGTTAGTCTTTACCTCCCTTTCCTTGGATTATTTTCCCCGTCTGACACAGAATGTTAATGACAACGACTTTGTAAGAGATATCGCAAACCGCCAAATCATCATATTATCATACGTGATAACACCATTGATAATCGGATTAATCCTTACAGCTCCGTTATTGATCCAAATTCTTCTCTCGGAAGAATTCAAATCCATATTAGAGCTTATGCGATGGATGGGCTTTGGAATACTATTCAGGGCTTTTTCTTTTCCAATGGGATATATCACATATGCTAAAGATAATCGAAAAGTATACTTCTGGACTGAAATAATATTGTCTAACACAATCAACTTATTATGTTCCTGCATAGCATACTATTATTTCAATCTTATCGGATTAGGAATAACTGTAGTCATAACGGGAATACTTAGCATTTTAATAGGTTTATATGTTAACCACAAGCTCTATGGATTCAGTTTAGAAAAAGGAACCATGATAAGCTCTGTGATTGCGTTGTCGCTGTGTCTGTCAGCGTTTTTATTGTCCTTTATAGATGGTATTCTGTCTTATCTTTCTATGACTGTCCTGATGCTGATGTCTGCAACTGTTTCATTTCTCAGACTAAAAAAAATGATCAAATAAGATGGTATTCTCAAAGATAAAAAACAAGCTCCGGATATATTACATTCAAAGCAAAGAGTTATTATCATCTCGAGCTAAAAAAGCATCTTCTACAGAAACCGATTTGCTAAAATCATACTCCTGCGCAAATATATCTGATCAGAACCCTGACAACTGGCCAAAACAAATTATTTACATGGCTGATGGCAAACTGAAGCATGGAGGTTTAGCTGATCGATTGAGAGGGATCATAACTCTTTATGACTATTGTAAAAAACATAATATTGAGTTCAAAATACACTTTGTATCCCCATTTCAGTTAAAAGATTTTTTGGAACCGTCCGGCTACGATTGGACCATAAATCCGGATGATATAACATACGACTCTAATTACTCTCACCCTGTTTTTCTTGACACCTATGCATGGGAACCAAAGATGGAGAAATTATACGAACGTATTGTTGCCAAAATAAAATTGAAACAACATTATCGGCAATTACATGTCTACACCAACTACCTGTATTCCTAAAACAAGTTTGGAGAACTGTTTAATGAATTGTTTACTCCCTCAAAAACGCTTCAATCATATCTTGACAATGAATACAAAAAGCTTTCTGGAGAATATATCTCTATCTCTACCCGCTTCCTAAATATTTTAGGAGATTTTAATGAAACCTATCAAGGACATGAATATTTGACTCCAGATGAAAAGACCACACTTATTGAAACTTGTATTTGTGAAATAAAAAAAATCCAAAAGGAAAATCCAGGAAAAATCGCTCTTGTGACATCTGACAGCATCAGTTTTTTGAAAAAAGTAAAAGAACAGGTCGATTGTCATATCATTGAAGGAAATATAAGTCATATTGATGCAGACAATGCAGATAATTCAGCGACATTCAAAACATTCTTGGACTTCTTTATGATCGCTAACGCAGCAAAATCATATTTGATTATCGGACGAGGAATGTTAAATAGCAATTTTTCTAAAAGAGCCGCTGCAATCAACAACCATCCGTTTATCATACGACATGTCTGAGAATCATATTGCTATAGCGAATAATAGATTGTCATTTATTGATATGGCTAAAGCTATAGCCTTAGTCCTCGTACTTATTAGCCATACAGTATTACCATCGCTGATGTATTGGTCTAATTTATTCTTTATACCCATTTTTTTTATTTGTTCAGGATATACTACTACAACAAATTTTTCACTCAAAATTAAATTCATAAAATTAATAATACCATATTTCTTAATCAATATTCTATTGATTGGAGTGATGTCATTAACCGAACACATAACTTCTGATACACTTTTGGGTGTTTTATATGGCAGATACTCAATAATGTCAAACATTGAGGGTGATAATACACTAAGGCAACTGCAATGGTATAACGCACCAACATGGTTCCTGCCAGCGTTATTTACTGGATACATCTTATTTAAGATTATTCTTAAAGCGAAAAACATATATCATCGCACAATACTTCTAATCGCCTATTTGGTAATATCCTACGCCTTTAGCAGACTACCTGTTCTTTTACCTTGGAGTCTTGATACAGCATTTATCTTTGCCATATATATTTACATCGGAATGCTCATCAAAAATCACTCTATCACTCACTTGCCCAACATATTAACAATTTCAACACTTATTTATATCATATGTCTGATATTAAATGGAATTGTCAACCTTTCGGTCAGATATTATGGCCATTACATTTTACTGTCAATTATTGGAGCTATATCAGGAAGTATTGTTATTATAAAGTCCTGCGAAATATTTTGCGAAAGATTCCCATTATCGATTTGGACTGCGTTTAACCGATACGCATTAGTGCTATTTTGTATACAAATGCCATTTTTGAAATTAGGAGAAATCCTTTGCGACAGAGCGTTCCTGATATACGATAACAGCACATGGGGGGGGGTAGAAACATCTGTTATACAGGCACTTACCACGCTAACACTCGGTTATCCATGTGCTATAATCATCTCAAAACTATTTCATAAAATAATCTGAGAATGAATCAACCGTTAGTATCCGTTCCGGTTATTACATATAACTCATCGGCATATATCATCGACGGCCTTGAAAGCATCAAGGCGCAGACTTATCAGAATATCGAACTGATAATTTCCGACGACTGCTCCACCGACAAAACTGTGGAGATCTGCCGTCAATGGCTGGAAAACAACAAAGACCGATTTGTACGCACACTATTGGTCACCTCCGATAAAAACACCGGAGTAGCCGGCAACTGCAACCGCTCTGTCGACCCATGTCAAGGAGAATGGATTAAAGGCCTCTCCGGCGACGACCGCTTTCTGCCGCATACAATCCAACGCTATGTCGATTTTGTCCTGAAACATCCCGAAGCCGATATATGTGCTGCTAAGCTTAAACTGTTTGGTGAAGATCAATGTCTTTTAGCAGATGCTGAGAGGTTTTACGAATCAATCTGTTACACAAATCTAAAAAAAGACCTTCATCACCAGCAAACAACTATTTTGAAAACATTGTTTGTACCCGGTCCCTGTTTGTTTTACAAAAAAAAGTTATGGAGCGAGATTGGAGGATTCGATGAAAAATATCAGTTTTGTGAAGAATACCCATTCTCATTGCGAGTCTTATATAATGAACACCAGATTTTCTTCTTGAATGAGGAATTATATGGATACCATATTCGAAGCAATTCCCTATGTCGTGAAAAAAAAGGTCTCAATTATCGTGTACAGCGTGATTTAGATAATTACACTCTGGATGAAAGAATTCCTCTTTTACTCTCGGGGAAAAAGTATTTCACAGCATTTGATTTATATATTGATGCAAAAAGACGTATCAGTACAACAAATAAATCATTTTCACGCCATTGGTATAGCATACTTCGCTTTATATCTCCCCTGCGTTATATAAAACGACTTTCAGGATTGCACTAAAATCTGTATATCTCTAGATGAAACGACTCCTGAAAAAGATTATCTCCCTATCACTCCGATTTATATACTATACCACTTGTGGAAGTGGCATATCATATTTGTTTTCAAAATTGAGTGGTTTTGTTTCCTGCATACACTCTCAATGGATATGTAGCAAGCTCAAATGCCACGACTGCGCATTCAGACGGCCGATTAATAATATCTGCGGAGAAAAATATATTACAATCGGCAAAGGCACAGACTTCGGCAAACAGATGGTTCTGACAGCATGGGATCAGTATGGTGACGACACATTCTCGCCGGAAATTCACATTGGACAGCGATGTCATTTTGGCGACTATGTGCACATCACGGCAATTAATCATATAACAATTGGAAATGACGTCTTGACAGGCCGATGGGTCACAATCACAGACAATTCACACGGTGCGACGGATCTCGACACCCTTCACACCGCGCCAATCGATCGCCATCTTGTATCCAAGGGTCCAGTTGTCATCGGCGACAAAGTATGGATCGGCGACAAAGCCACAATCCTTCCCG
>ERZ777305.2603-NODE-2603-length-14866-cov-2.602053_pt1 | contig 14866 bp, 13 predicted proteins | sample MGYA00374965_ERZ777305 | MGnify/ENA primary metagenome ERZ777305 (study PRJEB29328, sample SAMD00013331) | mouse gut metagenome | study: EMG produced TPA metagenomics assembly of the Metagenome analysis of fecal microbiota from mouse which was promoted... | reverse complement strand
CGCAATAAAGGTGATCGAAAAAAAGTACGGCGCGGGAGCGGTAATGCGTCTTGGACAGACTGATACTCTTAAAGTGGACGCGATACCGACAGGCTCTATGACTCTTGATCTGGCTCTTGGAATCGGGGGCGTTCCCCGCGGAAGGATCGTGGAGATCTACGGACCTGAAAGTTCCGGTAAAACTACGGTCGCCCTTTCGATAATCGCTGAAGCGCAGAAAATGGGCGGCGAAGCTGCTTTCGTCGACGTTGAACACGCTCTCGATCCCGTGTATGCAAAGGCTCTGGGCGTAGATATCGACAATCTTCTGGTATCCCAGCCTGACAGCGGAGAACAGGCTCTTGAGATAGCGGAAGCCCTTATCCGTTCCGGCGCTATCGACGTTATAGTTCTCGATTCCATTGCAGCTATGACTACCCGTGCGGAGATCGACGGCGATATGGGAGATTCTCATGTTGGTCAGCTTGCAAGACTTATGTCGCAGGCGATGAGAAAGCTTACTTCGGCTATATCAAAATCCAACTGCGTAGCTATCTTCATCAATCAGATACGCGAAAAGATCGGCGTTATGTACGGAAATCCCGAAACAACTCCGGGCGGACGCGCATTGAAATTTTATGCGTCGGTAAGAATCGACGTACGAAAAGGCGAAGTCATCAAAGACGGCGGTCAGGTCATAGGTGCGAACACGAAGTGCAAGGTCGTAAAAAATAAAGTTGCTCCTCCGTTTAAGGAAGCTTCATTCGACATGATGTACGGCGAGGGAATTTCCCGTACCGGTGAAGTTCTGGATATCGCCGTTGATCTGGATATCGTCAAAAAGGGCGGTTCATGGTTCAGTTACGGAGATCGTAAGCTCGGTCAGGGACGTGATAACGTAAAGGAACTCCTTAAAAACGAGCCTGAACTTATGAAGGAGATAGAGAAGAAGATCCTTGAAAAAAATGACGAAGAGAAAATACTCGGCGTCGGCAAAAAGAAAAAGGGCAAGGCTGCCGAATCAGCTTCTGAAGAGACCGAAACATCTGAAAATCCGGATATTGTCGAGGAGGATATTTTAGATAATATCGACGAGGATTTTGAAGAGTTTACGCCTGCCGACTGATAATGGAAATAACTTCACTTTCAAAATATAAGGGAACGACCTACGAAGCCGAGATCGACGGAATCAGGAAAATTTACCTGCATATAGATATAATAACGGATTTTGGGCTTTGCAAAGGCATGGAACTGGAACGCAGCGATCTGCGGAAAATAATTTACGCGTCAAATTTTCGGAGAGCGTATCAGTATTCTCTGTATTGCCTTGATTACCGCGATTATTCGGCGGAGGAAATGTTTTCAAAGCTGATGAAAACATATAAGAACGAAAGACTTTGCCTTGACGTAATCAAAAAACTTGCGCAAACCGGTCTGATAGACGATGTAAGATATGCTGAAAAGCTTGTGATGAAGCTGGTTGGCACGAAGAAATACGGGTACAGGCGTGCGAAGCGTGAAATGCTGATGAAAGGTCTCAAGGAGGAGACGATAGAAGACGCTCTCGAAGCTTTCGGGGACGTTTACGGGGAAAATCTCACTGAACTGCTGAGGTCAAAGTACAGCCGTCTGCTTACCGACAGCGGCGACAGGAAATCTATAGAAAAAGTAAAAAGCGCCCTTGTGAGATACGGCTACGGATTCGACGAGATAAATCGTGCTGTGAAGCAGTATTTTGAGGACGCGGAATATGCGGAGGAATGACGAAATGTCTATAAAGGTTGGAATGGTATCGCTGGGCTGCTCAAAAAATCTTGTGGATTCAGAGAGAATGCTGTTCAAGCTGAGAAAAAGCGGATATCAGCTCGTTACCGAGCCGGGACTTGCCGACGTTGCGGTAGTGAATACCTGCGGATTTATACAGTCGGCAAAGGAAGAAGCTATTGAAACAATACTGGAGCTTGCCGCGCTGAAAGCCGACGGTACGCTTAAAAAAATCATAATTACGGGCTGTCTTACCGAGCGTTACAAGGAAGAGGCGGCGGAACTTTTCCCCGAAGCCGACGCTGTTATCGGGATAGGCTGCAATAAAGATATAGTTAATATTCTTGACGAAGTGCTTGCCGATCAGCGCGTGGTGAAATTTCCGCCGAAGCTTGACGCGGAACTTACGGGCGAAAGAATAATTTCGACGCTGCCGTTTTTCTCTTATCTCAAAATAGCCGAGGGCTGTTCCAATTGCTGCACATACTGCGCAATTCCAATGATACGCGGAAAATACCGCAGCGTTCCTATGGAGGACGTTCTTGCGGAAGCGCGCGAACTTGCAAAAAACGGCGTGACGGAGCTTGTTGTCATCGCGCAGGACACTTCTCGTTACGGTGAAGATCTTTACGGCGAATCAAAGCTTCACGAACTGCTTCGCGAACTTTGTAAAATCGACGGCTTGAAATGGATACGCACGCTTTATTGCTATCCTGAGCGAATTACCGACGAGTTGCTTGACGTTATCGCCTCTGAGGAAAAATTGGTGAAGTATCTGGAAATTCCCATTCAGCATTGCGACGGCGATATTTTGTCGCGCATGAACCGCTGGGGCGACGAGGAAAAACTGGAAGCTTTATTTGCTCACATCCGCGAAAAAGTTCCAGGAGTCATACTTCGCACCACTCTGATCACAGGTTTTCCCGGTGAAACTGTTGATCAGTTCAACGATCTTGCAGAATTCATACAGCGGGTTCGTTTCGACCGTCTGGGATGTTTCCCATATTCGGCTGAAGAAGGCACAAAAGCTGCCGAATTTCCCGATCAGATCGAGCCGGAGGACGCCGCTCGCCGTGCTGATATAATTATGGAGCAGCAGCTTGAGATAAGCTGTCAAAATAATCAGAAGCTTATGGACAGCGAGCTTGAAGCCGTCGTCGAGGGCTTCGACCGCTTCGGAGAATGCTGGTTCGGACGCACTCAAAACGACGCGCCCGATATTGACGGAAAAGTTTTCTTTACTTCTGAAAAACCACTGAAAATAGGGGAATATGTTAAGATAAAAATTACGGACACATTGGATTATGATTTGATAGGAGAGGTGATCGCGTAATGAATCTGCCAAATAAGCTAACGCTTCTCAGAGTGGCTCTTATTCCGTTTTTCCTGATCTTTATGTACATTGGCGTTCCGTTCCATTATCTTATTGCGCTTGTTATTTTTTCGGCGGCTTCAATTACCGACGCTCTTGACGGAAAGATTGCAAGAGCGCGTAATCTGGTAACAAATTTCGGAAAATTTCTCGATCCGCTTGCCGATAAAGTACTTGTGCTGTCCGCATTGGCGGTATTTACAGAGATTCCCGAAATTCACGTCGGAGCGATACCTCTTATAATCATAAGTGCGCGCGAATTCATGGTATCGGGATTAAGACTTCTGGCAGCCAACAGCGGAGTGGTAGTTGCGGCGGGAAAATTGAAAACCGCATTCACAATGATCGCGATAATCGCGTCTCTTGTATGGCTGAGCGTATGTTACGATTTTGGATTTTCGCTTCCGCCGGCAATGATAACGGCTGTAGACAGCTTGATAATACCGCTGCTTATCTGGATATCGGCGGCTCTTACAATTATATCGGGATTGGTGTATCTGAAAGGATACTGGCACCTTATCGATTCGGATAAATAACGATCGGAGGATAAGTTTATGAAATACTGCCCAAGTCAGGTAAAATATCTCGTGGCTATCAAGGAACTTTCGGATATTGACGACAATGTCAAAAGCGTAGGGATAGCGCGTCATCTGGGAGTTTCGAGACCTTGCGTCAGCAAAACTCTGCGCTGTCTGGCAAATGCGGGACTTGTATATGAAGATTTCGGGAACAGCGTGGTTCTTACGCCCGAGGGTTCTGAAGCAGTCGGGGAGATCTTTGAAAGCTTCAATGAAGTCTACACATTCTTTCACAATTTTCTGAAACTTCCTCATGAAGAAGCTCATAAGCAGACTCTCACTTTTGTGACGACGTTTCCGCAGGATACGTCGAGACGGCTGAAGAAGCTTGTCAAGAGGACTGTGAACAAAAAATCATAAAAATAAAAAAACGCTGTGGATAAATTAATCCACAGCGTTTATATTTTAGGCTGAATTTGATCTTAAAAATCAAATTTAGCCTTAATTTTCTCAAAGAAACTCTGTCTCTTTGCATAATTTTTATCCGTCAGCGAAGCTTCGAAAGCATTCAGGAGATCTTTCTGCTTCTTAGTAAGATTCTTGGGAACTTCCACATAAACCTTAACATATTGGTTGCCGCGTTCGGGACGATTGCCTTTCTTAACGCCCTTGCCTTTGAGACGGAAAACAGTACCGTTCTGCGTGCCTTCGGAAATATTGTAGCATACGTCGCCGTCGATGGTTGGAACTGTTATTTCCGCTCCGAGAACCGCGTCCTTGTAAGTAATAGGTATATCGCAGTGAATATCATATCCCTCGCGAGTAAAAATAGGGTGATTGCGGACGTTTATATTGATCAGCAGATCGCCTGACGGACCGCCGTTTATACCGCAGTCGCCCTGACCGCCTGCGCGGAGAACTACGCCGTTGTTAACTCCGGGCTGAAAATCTACGCTGACGCTTTTCTGAACTTTAAGTCTGCCGATTCCACGGCATTTGGCGCAGGGATTCTTGATAACCTTACCTTTTCCTCCGCAGTGCGGACAAGGCTTTGTGGAAGAAATAGCGCCGAAAGGAGTACGCTGTGAAGTTTTTACCGTACCTCTTCCCTGACAATCGGGGCATATCTCGGCTGTAGTTCCTGCGTCAGCGCCGGTACCGCGGCAGGCATCGCATACAGCCATACGATTTATCTTAACGTCCTGTCTTACGCCCATGCAGGCGTCCATAAAGTTGAGGGTGACCGTTGTCTGAATATCCGCGCCTCTTCGCGGAGCGTTTGGATTGGCGCGCGAACCGCTTGTAAATCCTCCGAATCCGCCGAAAATGCTTTCGAGAATATCGCCCATGTCGCCGAATCCGCCCATATCCCCGAAACCGCCGCCTGCGCCGCCGCCGTAATTCGGGTCTACGCCTGCATGACCAAACTGATCGTAACGCGCGCGCTTATCAGGATCGGAAAGAACCTCGTTCGCCTCGTTTATCTCCTGAAACTTTTCAACGTAAGAGGGATCGTCGGGGTGAAGGTCGGGGTGATTTTCTCTTGCCTTTTTTCGGAATGCTTTTTTTATTTCGTCCTCGGAAGCGCCTTTCTGGATTCCCAGAACGTCGTAATAATCTCTTTTATCTGCCATATTCTATTCTCCAATCTATAAGGCGTATGTACGCCATTAGGGCGAAAGAATTTTTTCGCCCTAATTTATTGTGTTTCTATAAGAGCCTGTTCAGCATCTTTTTGTGTGCGGATTTTCGAGCATAATTTTGTCGAAAAGACGTGCGGCAAAGGATACTGAACAGGCTCTGAAATTTTGATCAGACTTCTGTGAAATCCGCGTCAACTACGCCGTCGTCGGGAGACGGCGCTTCGCCGCCCATATTCGCGAACTGTGAAGGATCGATTCCCTCGCCGTTAGGATTAGCCTGCTGATAGATCTTTGAAGAAAGATCGTAGAACGCTTTCTGGAGATCGTCCTTGAGAGATTTGATCTCAGCGGAGTTATTAGCTGAAACTGCCGACTTGAGAGCCGCACATTTCTGCTCAATAGCGGATTTTTCATCAGCCGAAACCTTGTCGCCGAAATCAGCAAGAGCCTTTTCGCACTGGAATACGAGATTTTCAGCTTCATTCTTGGCGTCAACTTCTTCACGGCGCTTCTTGTCTTCAGCCGCATACTGCTCGGCTTCCTTAACTGCGCGGTCGATATCGTCCTTAGACATATTTGTGGAAGAAGTGATCGTGATGTTCTGCTCCTTGCCTGTGCCGAGATCCTTAGCGGAAACATGAACGATACCGTTCTGGTCGATATCGAAAGTAACTTCGATCTGGGGGATTCCTCTGGGAGCGGGAGCGATGCCGTCGAGACGGAAAGTACCAAGCTGCTTGTTGTCTTTTGCGAATTCGCGCTCACCCTGAAGAACGTTGATGTCAACGGCAGGCTGATTATCGGAATATGTGGAGAATACCTGCGAATACTTCTTGGGGATAGTAGTATTTCTTTCGATCATTCTTGTGCATACGCCGCCTGCTGTCTCGATACCGAGCGAAAGGGGAGTAACGTCAAGAAGAAGGAGACCGTTTTTAACGTCGCCGCCGAGAACGCCGCCCTGATAGCCTGCGCCGAGTGCAACGCATTCGTCGGGGTTGATTCCCTTGAAAGGTTCTTTGCCGATAAGCTTCTTAACAGCGTCCTGAACAGCCGGGATTCTTGACGAACCGCCAACCATGAGAACCTTGTTGAGTTCGGAAGCGGAAAGACCGCTGTCCTTAAGAGCCTGACGAACAGGTCCCATCGTAGCTTCTACGAGATCTGCCGTAAGTTCGTTGAACTTAGCCTGTGTGAGAGTAAGATCAAGATGCTTTGGAGTACCCGTAGCGTCCACTGTGATGAAAGGAATGTTGATATTTGAAGTTGTGGTTGAAGAAAGTTCGATCTTGGATTTTTCAGCCGCGTCCTTAAGTCTCTGTGCAGCCATCTTGTCGGTTGAAAGATCAACGCCTTCGGCTTTCTTGAATTCTTCAACCATCCAGTTGATAATGCGCTGGTCGAAATCGTCGCCGCCGAGACGGTTGTTTCCTGCCGTAGCAAGAACCTGCTGAACGTCCTCGCCCATTTCGATGATCGAAACGTCGAACGTACCGCCGCCGAGGTCGTAAACCATGACCGTCTGCTCTTCCTCCTTGTCGATACCGTAAGAAATAGCGGCAGCCGTAGGCTCGTTGATGATACGTCTTACATTAAGACCTGCGATCTGACCGGCGTCCTTGGTAGCCTGTCTCTGAGAGTCGGTGAAGTAAGCGGGAACCGTAATAACGGCTTCTGTAACAGGCTCGCCGAGATAAGCCTCCGCGTCCGCTTTCAGTTTCTGAAGGATCATAGCTGAAATTTCCTGCGGCGTATAATTTTTATCGTCAATAGATACCTTATAATTAGAACCCATATGTCTCTTTATCGAAGAAACGGTTCTGTCGTGATTTGTGATAGCCTGTCTCTTGGCAACCTGACCAACGAGACGCTCGCCGTTATTCGTAAAAGCAACGACGGAAGGAGTGGTTCTTGCGCCCTCGCTGTTGGGGATAACAACGGCGTTTCCGCCTTCCATAACAGCTACGCAAGAGTTTGTAGTACCCAGATCAATACCAATAACTTTTCCCATAATATATTCCTCCTGAAATATTGATACAACGGTATAAAGCCGCCGTACTGATTTAACTAAATTAAATATATATTATAATGCTACGCCAACCATTGCAGGTCGGATAAGCTTATCGCCCATCATATAGCCTTTCTGGTAAACGGCGCATACGTGATTTCCCTCGTATTCGCCGCTTTCAAGCTGCTGGACGGCATTGTGAAAATTGGGGTCGAATTCCGCGCCCAAAGCCTCCATTTCTGTAACGTTCATCTTCGTCATGAATTCCTTAAGCTGATTGAAGATCATCGCTATACCGTTTCTGAAATTTTCGTCGCTGCACTCGAATTCGAGACAACGCTCAAAACTGTCGATAACGGGAAGAAGATTTTCAATGCATTTGGCGGAAGCGTTAAGATATGTTTCCGTTTTTTCCTTTGTGGTACGCTTTCGGTAGTTGTCGTAGTCGGCGTACAGTCTGATGTACTTGTCGTTTGCCTCGGTGAGAGCCTCTTCGAGTTCGACATACTGCGCGGCGGTATCGTTGTATTCGCTTGCAGCGGCGTCTTCTTCGGAGACTTCTGCTTCGGCGGGATCTTCCGCGATCTCCTCCGCAATTTCTTCCACTGTCTCTTCAGCTTCGTTTTTTAAGTCTTTTGCCATAATAATGCTCCTTTCTACGCTTACGGCGACAGTATGTCGTCGTCCGTTGCAGGTATATTTTCATCTTCATCTGACATAAGAGCGGATATTTTATGCGTCAGATATTCGATATACGGAATTATCTTTTTATAGTCAACTCTCATAGGACCTATTATTCCCAGAGAACCGGCTTCTTTGCCTTTTTTTCGGTATTTTGAAACTATCATGCTTGAATTTCCGATAGCGAACGAACCGTCCGCACCGAATTTCACCTGAATGCCGCTGAAAGAATCTTCCAGAAAATTGGTAAGTTCGTGTTTATGTTCGATAAACCGCACGACTTCCATTTTGTCGAGTTCTTCGCAGGAAAGAAGTTTTTCGCCTCCGCTTACGGTAAGTTCCTGATGTTTGAGGTCTTCGGAGAGTTCGCATATTCCCTTTACCAAAGGCGAAAGGCTGACCATATATGCCGAAACGGCGGTTATCATTTCATCGAGCATATCTTCGGAAAGCTCGTCAACGGAGATTCCGCTGAGATTTTCATCTATATAATGCGTAAAGAAATCGAGCTGTTCGTGGCTGAGATCAAATTCAAGGCGGCAAGCCTTATTTTTGATACTGCCGTTCGACGTTATCAGAAGAATGACATACAGCCGTTTTCCCGTAGGAATTACTTCAACTTTTGAGATGACCGAAAATCTTGGGGAAGAGTTCGTGACGACGGCGGCGCATTGGGTAAGTTCCGTAAGAGCCGTCGCGGCATTCTGAATGAGGAGTTCTTCTGTGGTATTGTCGTCGCCGAGCAGTTCGTCCAGCCGTGACTTTTCTTCGTCGGAAAGTTCGTTCAGAGTGAGCAGTTCGTCGATATACAGCTGATACCCCAGGTAAGTGGGTATTCTTCCGGCGGAAGTATGCGGCTGTTCAAGGTAACCCATTTGTTCGAGAACTGCCATATCATTTCTGACAGTCGCAGCCGAGACTTTGATATTGTCAAGCTTCGATATTGCTTTAGAGCCGACCGGATCGCCTGTTCTGATGTATTCGTCGACCACAGCAGCAAGTATTTTCAGCTTTCTGTCGTCCACGATATCACAACCTTTCCTTGCGGTGTAACAGCCAAGCTAAGCGTTAGCACTCTATCTCTTTGAGTGCTAATATTAATTTACCACTATTATCTCACTTTGTCAAGCGTTTTATTCATTTTCAGCTATTTGCATTGTTTTAACAATATTTTTTGTGCATTTTTGTATATTAATGGTAATGTATGGAACTGCATTCTTAAAAATGATTTTTGGAAAAATCGCAATATATGCCTTGACTATATATAAACAATATGTTACAATTAAATTATAGTATGCGTCGGTGTACGCCTGAACGCATATTCAGAACTTGTGTTCATAGATAAGCAGTACGTTTTATCTGATGAATACAGGTTCTTGAAAACAAATTTTTTATGAGGAGAATAAAAAATGGGCAAATATTTTGGAACGGACGGATTCAGGGGTACTGCAAATGAAAATTTGACAGCAGACCATGCATATAAAGTAGGAAGATTTCTCGGCTGGTATTACGGCGAACTTAAAAAGCGCGGCGGCGACGATACGCCTGCACGCATAGTTATAGGAAAAGATACGCGCCGTTCAAGCTACATGTTCGAATATTCTCTGGTAGGAGGACTTACGGCTTCGGGTGCGGACGCTTATCTGCTTCACGTAACCACAACTCCGTCTGTAGCTTATGTTTCGCGTGTGGACGGATTCGACTGCGCAATTATGATCTCCGCAAGTCATAATCCTTATTATGACAACGGTTTGAAGCTTATCAACGGCAAGGGCGAGAAAATGGAGGACGAAGTTATAAACCTTGTTGAAGCCTATCTTGACGGCAAACTTGAAGTTTTTGGCGAAAAGTGGGAGGAACTGCCCTTTGCTAAAAATGATAAGATCGGACGCTCCGTCGACTATGTATCGGGCAGAAACAGATATATCGGCTATCTTATTTCGCTGGGAGTTTATTCGTTCCGCGGAATGAAGATAGGTCTTGACTGCGCAAATGGTGCGGCATGGAATATTGCAAAGGCTGTATTCGACGCTCTCGGTGCGGAAACTCATGTTATCAACGCTTCTCCGAACGGCGTGAATATCAATGAAAACGCAGGTTCTACGCATATAGAAGCGCTGCAAAAATATGTTGTGGAAAATGGTCTGGACGCGGGATTCGCCTATGACGGCGACGCAGACCGCTGTCTTTGCGTTGACGAAAAGGGAAATCTTATTTCGGGCGATCACATTCTCTACATTTATGGCAGATACATGAAGGACCGCGATAAACTGGTAAATAATACGGTAGTCGCTACAGTTATGTCGAATTTCGGGCTGTTCAAGGCATTCGACGAGATCGGCATAAATTATGCGAAAACAGCGGTTGGCGATAAGTATGTATACGAATACATGAAGGAACACGGATGCAGCATAGGCGGCGAACAGTCGGGGCATATAATCTTCTCGAAATACGCTTCTACGGGCGACGGAATCCTCACCAGCCTGAAAATAATGCAGGTAATTATGTCGCGTGAAAAGAAACTCAGCGAGCTTGCCGCGCCGTTCAAGGTGTTCCCGCAGGTTCTTGAAAATGTCAAGGTCAAGGATAAAGCTGCGGCTCAGGCTGATCCCGACGTGCGGGTTGCCGTTGAAAAGGCGTCGGCGGAACTTGGCTCTACGGGAAGAATGCTTGTTCGCGAAAGCGGAACAGAGCCGCTCATACGCGTTATGGCTGAAGCCGAAAGCGAGGAAATATGCCGAAAATACGTTGACAGCATCGTTGACGTTCTGAAAGCAAAGGGTCATACCTTATAATAGTTTCAGGGGTACGTTATGAAAAAAGTGAAAAAGACGCTGCTGACTGCGGCGGCATTTACGGCAGCGTTGAATCTTGCGGGATGCGATCAGGATTATCAGAACGTATACGGACCTCCGCCTGACGAATCCGTGATGACTTCGGAAGCGCCGGCTGAACCGGAAACCTCCGCGTCGGAAGAAAAACCTGCAACGGAATCCACCGCTGCTGAAAGTGAAGAATCCTCCGTAACTTCGGAAGAAATTCCGACTTCAGAGCCGCCGGCAACATTTAAATCGACAGAGAATATGCCGGATCCTGTTTATGGACCTCCGAAACTTTTCGGATTATTCTAAGGAGAACGATATGAAAAAAACTAAAAAAGCGGTTTTCGCAGCGGAATCATGCCTGCTTGCAATGGCGGCATTCGGCTGCGTATACGGACCACCGCCGGATGAAGATGTAATGACTCCGCCGTCGACGACAACGGCAGAGTCGGAAATTCTTACGTCAAAATCTGATAAGCAAAAACAGGACGAATACGACCCTGCAAAGGAAGAGATGCAAGACGTCTATGGTCCGCCTATCTCATTTACTATTAATTATTGATAAAAGGTAACTGATTATGAAAAAACAAGTATACAATCCGTTTTTGCCGCTTGACGAGTATATTCCCGACGGCGAGCCGCATATTTTCGGAGACAGGGTTTATCTTTACGGCTCTCACGATTTCGAGGGAGGTCATACGTTCTGCATGGGCGATTATACAGTATATTCCGCCCCCGTGGACGATCTTTCGGACTGGCGGCTGGAGGGCGTTATCTACAGCGCGAAGCAAGACCCGGATTACAGTGAAAAACGCTCTTATATGTACGCTCCCGACGTGGTTCGCGGAAACGACGGCAAATATTATCTTTACTACTGTCTTTCGGGAGAATACGGATTCGGAGGCTATAACGGCCCTGTTTCCGTTGCGGTATGCGATACGCCTGCGGGTAAATTTGAATATCTGGGATTCGTTCGTTATCCCGACGGTACGCCGATGAAGAAGTACGTCTGCTTCGATCCATGCGCATTCAACGACAACGGCGTTATACGCTTATATTATGGAACGCAGTTTATGGGCGAGAACAATGATATCTTGGCTTCCGATAAAGAAAAGCTTGCGGAAGTGATGAAGCGTTTCAACAAAACCGCCGAAGAGATATTCGCTACGCCCGATAACGTGAACGGCGCGTGTATGGCAGTTTTAGAGGACGATATGCTTACCGTTAAGGAAGAGCCGCGCCATATAATCCCGTACGACGCCGATTTCGGAGGTCATGAATTTTTCGAGGCAAGCTCTATGCGTAAGGTCGGAGATAAATATTATTTCATTTTTTCATCGCAGAAAAATCACGAACTTTGCTATGCCGTAAGCGATCATCCCGACCGGGATTTTATATACGGCGGAACTATAGTTTCCAACGGCGACGTCGGATTTGAGGGCGCGGCTGACGATAAGCGCATGAATATGACTGGAACTACTCACGGAAGCATTATCGAGATAAACGGTCAGTGGTATGTATTTTACCATAGGCTCACTCATAAATCCGACTACAGTCGTCAGGCGTGCGCGGAAAAGATAAGCATTGCCGCCGATGGTTCAATAAAGCAGGTAGGAATTACAAGCTGCGGACTAAACGACGGCGCGCTTAAAGCCTGCGGACGTTATCCGGCGGTGATCGCCTGTCATATCACGAATTTCAATATGCCGCACGGTTCTAACAAGATCTTCACAGACAGCTTTCCGAATGTCAATAATCGCGGCGATGAGCGGTTTATTGCGGAGATCAGCGGTAAAACTGCCGTAAATTTCAAGTATTTCCGCGGAAATCCCGTGCGCATTGGTATTTCATACCGCGGAGGCGGTTCTGGAAAAGTTTCAATAAACGGCGTGGAATGCGCTGTTTCACCTGCTGAAAACTGGACTGATATATCAGTATTGGCAAATAAATGCGGAGAAGATTTTGCCGTGGAACTTTTATTTGAAATTGACGGCGAAATTGAGATGAAAGAGCTGTTCTTTGAATAAATTCAGCAAAATAAAGCGGATAATATTGCCGTAAATTGTGGCTTTTTTGGAAAATTGGGGAATATTAAGTTTTGGTGTTGACTTTTGATTTGAAAAGTGTTATCATATAAATTGCAGTGAAAACATAAGAACCTGTCCACATAGAAAGTTACGTATGTCTTTTCGGCAAATTTTGCCGATGACTGCGTTGAAAAAGTTCACCATACGCCCGAAGGAAGTGACCTTGGGGTGCGACAAGTATGCTTTCACTTTTTTACCTTGTCCTCGTCGAAATTATGTTTGAAAAATCCGCGCATAATTTCTATGTGGACAGGTTCTAAATTTGCGGCTGGTATATTTTCAAGGAGGTCAAAATGTCAAAAAAAGAAAATCAAAATGTTAATATAACGCTTAATACCAAGAACAAAGAGGACGGCGAAGTTGTAGTTTCTATATTTACGCTGATCAAAAAGCTGAGAAAATATTTGCTTATCTGGATAATTGCGGCGGTAATATGCGTCGGTCTTGCCGTGGCGTACGCTGTATTTACCACTCATGTTCAGAAGCCTACTCTTACGGCTCTTGTCGGCTTTTCTTACGACGGCGTTGAAAAGGGACTCGATCCCAACGGCAGAGATTTTAAGGTCGAAACAATTAAAAGTCCCAACGTTATCGAATCCGCGCTGACTGATCTTAATCTGGAGATCGAGCAGCTGGAATATGTAAGACAGGGTATCACGATCACGGGTATTACTCCCAAAGATACGGTAGCTCGTCTTACTCAGTACAGCAATGTTATCAATAAAAACGGTAATATCGCCGCTGCTGAAAAAATTCTCGAAACTACATATTTCCCTACGCAGTATACCGTATCTTTCGATTATACGGCTACCGATTTCACTGATGAAGAAGCAGTTCAGCTTTTTAACCGTATTCTTGAAAATTACAAGGATTACTTCTATCAGGAATATGGTTATAATGAGTCTCTCGGAAGCGCGCTGAGCGTTATCAATTATGAGGATTATGACTATACGGAAGCTATCGACGTTTTTTCAAACAATGTTAAAACGCTGAAGAAATACGTCAAGGAACTTGCCGACGATGACGATACGCGTTTCCGTTCATCAGAGACAGGATATACTTTCGACGACCTTTATGAGGCTATTTCAACTGTTGAAAAAATTGATCTTGACAAGCTTTCATCTTACATTATTGTCAATAATCTTACCAAGAATAAAGAAGACGCCCTTGCTTACTGCGAATACAGGATTAAAACTCTTACGCGCCAGCGTCTCCAGTATGAGGAAGAACTTGAAGCTTATGAAAATTCCATCAAGAATTACGAAAAGGATCAGATGCTCGTATTTGGTTCGACAGGCGAAGATACTTCCATGCAGACGTCTATCGCTTCCGAACAGTATGATAATATGTTTAAGCAGAAAAACATAATCGCTTCAAATCTTGCTCAGACAAAGCAGCAGATTAGCTATTATAAGGAACGTCAGGAAACTCTTAAGAGCAAATCTTCGGGTTCGGCTGCAAAAACGGAAAAGATCGAGACAGATCTTAAAGCTTTAAGTGAAAAGATAAACGATCTTATCGAAGCTGTAGGCGATACATCAGAAGATTATTACGTAAACGTAACGTTTAAGAATGCTTATAATGTTCTCGTTCCCGCGGCTGACGTTTCAACAAACAGACTTGACAGAATCAAGGAAAATGTGAAATTCCCGTGCGTCATTCTTGAGGCGCTTGCGTTTATGGTGTATTTTGTTGTTGCGTTCATTGAAGCGATCACTTCCGACAGCAGAAATAAGAAGCTTGCTCTGGCTACCGCAGGTGTTGATGCGGATAAAAAAGACGAAGAAGATTCTGAAGAAGAATCCGAAGAAAAGGATGCTAAGGACGATAAAAAGAAAAAAAATAAGGACAATAAAGTAAACGAATAATTTGAACTGCCGTATCGGAATGGTACGGCCGTTTTTTATATTTCAGGCGGGAAATTTGATATATACTTAACTCTATTGCAAACTATCCATTCATGCTGACATAAATTTCGTCTGTCTGCGTTGT
>ERZ777305.2600-NODE-2600-length-14876-cov-2.320626_pt1 | contig 14876 bp, 9 predicted proteins | sample MGYA00374965_ERZ777305 | MGnify/ENA primary metagenome ERZ777305 (study PRJEB29328, sample SAMD00013331) | mouse gut metagenome | study: EMG produced TPA metagenomics assembly of the Metagenome analysis of fecal microbiota from mouse which was promoted... | reverse complement strand
TGTGTTTCATTAGGAAAGTACAGAGGAATAGCACCGGGCAGCAGACTGGTAGTTGGAAAGGTGCTGGATGAAAATGGGGATGGAGTGATAGAAAATATGGCTCAGGGAATTATCTGGGTGCTGGATCATCAAAGAGAGTATGATATTCGTATCTTAAATATTTCCATAGGCATGGGAGAGAATGCGGAAAAAGAACGTATGAATCATCTTTTGACGCTGGTGGATGAGGCGTGGAAGAGTGGGCTTATTGTTGTATGTGCGGCTGGAAATATGGGGCCAGATGCAATGACAATCTCTCCTTTAGGTGCACGAAGAGAAGTAATTACCGTGGGATGCCATGAGGGTGGTTATTTTGGCAATCGAAAGCAGCTATGTGAAAATTATTCCGGACGGGGGCCAAGCCCCTATGCGTTAAAAAAGCCGGATATTGTTGCACCAGGCACAGATATTGTTTCCTGTAATGCAAGAATAAGAAAAGCAGGACGGTTTTATAGAGACGGATATATTGCCAAAAGTGGAACGTCTATGGCTACACCTGTGGTTTCCGGCGGTCTGGCGCTTCTCCTTCAAAAGTATCCTTTTTATTCTAATGAGCAGGCGAAGCAAAAGCTGCTTTACACAGCAAAAGATTTAAATGATCCCTGGAATAAACAGGGCTGGGGAATGATCCAGATTAACAGACTGCTGCAATAAAAGATTGACATAAGATGTTCAATTGTATACAATTATACATGTTACAAATGCTAAAAAATCTACATTTAGGAGGAAACTGTAATGGCAGACAATGATTTGTTTTTAGATAGACCGGTGTCACTGAATACAAAGAACAATCTACTTGAAATAGAAGAGCATATGTATATTCTGGATGATGTGGAAAAGCCAAATGTATTCCGGAATATGTTTCCCTATTCCGAGGTGCCTAAGATTCCTTTTAATGACAGGATTGTGCCTCACAATATGCCGAAAAATATCTGGATCACCGATACTACATTTCGTGACGGACAGCAGTCCAGAGCTCCTTATACTACAGAGCAGATTGTCAGGATTTATGATTACCTTCATAAACTGGGCGGTCAAAATGGCATGATCCGTGCCAGTGAATTTTTCCTTTACAGTAAAAAGGACAGGGATGCTGTTTATAAGTGTATGGAAAGGGGATATCAATTTCCGGAAGTGACAAGCTGGATCCGTGCCAGCAGGGAAGACTTTAAACTGGTTAAGGAAATCGGCATGAAGGAAACTGGAATTTTAGTCAGCTGTTCTGACTATCATATTTTTCTGAAATTAAAAATGACCAGAAGACAGGCGATGGAACATTATTTAAGTGTTGTAAAGCAGTGTCTGGATGAGGGAATCAGTGTCAGGTGTCATTTGGAGGATATTACACGGGCAGATATTTACGGATATGTGGTGCCTTTTTGTCTTGAATTAATGAAGTTGATGGAGGAATATCAGATTCCCATTAAGGTTCGCGCTTGTGATACAATGGGATATGGAGTGAATTATCCCGGTGCAGTAATACCAAGAAGCGTTCAGGGAATCATTTATGCGCTGCATACCCATGCAGGCGTGCCTCATGAGTTAATTGAATGGCATGGACATAATGATTTTTATAAGGCTGTAGTTAATTCCACCACAGCATGGCTTTATGGGTGTTCCGGCGTCAACACTTCTTTGTTTGGCATAGGAGAAAGAACAGGTAATACGCCTTTAGAGGCAATGGTATTTGAGTATGCCCAGCTAAAAGGCGATTTAAATGGAATGGACACTACGGTGATCACGGAGCTGGCAGAATACTATGAAAAAGAAATCAGATATCATATTCCTGACAGAACACCTTTTGCAGGCAAGAATTTTAATGTGACAAGAGCGGGAATTCATGCAGACGGATTATTGAAAAACGAGGAGATCTACAATATCTTTGATACGGAAAAGTTTTTAAACAGGCCGGTTTTATGTGCAGTATCCAATACATCCGGTTTGGCAGGCATTGCCCATTGGATAAATACTTATTTCAGATTAGGAAGTGACAAGCAGCTTGATAAGTCAAGCCCCTTGGTTGCAGAAATTAAAAAATGGGTGGACAAGCAGTACGAGGAAGGGCGCGTAACTGTAATGACGGACGAAGAACTGATTGAACAAATTGCAATGGTTTGTAAAAAAATTAACATGACCATAGGGTAAGATGGAGGAAGGTAAAGAAACAGACATGAATAAGTATGATGTAAAGCAGGAAGTGACGGACAAGTATTCACTGCGGGGCAGAGTATTTCATAAACTGAGAGAGGATATTCTGAATGGAAAATACAAGGAGCATGAGGAACTAAAAGAGGCAGCCATTGGGGAAGAATTAGGAGTGAGCCGGACGCCGGTCAGAGAAGCCTTCCGTCAGCTTGAGCTGGAGGGATTAATTCAAATCGTGCCTAATAAAGGCGCATATGTAACAGGAATCACCTCAAAAGATGTAAAGGATATTTATATGATACGTTCTTCTTTGGAGGGAATGTGCGCCCGTCTGGCAACAGAGCATATCACGAAGGAACAGTTGGAAGAAATAGAGGAAAATATATATCTTGCAAGCTTTCATGCTTCAAAAGGCCATATGGAGCAGATGGCAGAGCTTGATAACAGGTTTCACCATATTCTTTATGAAGCCTGCGATTCCAAAATGCTGCAGAACCTGCTGCAGGACTTTCATCAGTATGTAATCAGGATTCGCAAAAAAACACTTTCTACAATGGAAAGAGGGATGGCATCAAATGAGGAACACCGTAGAATCATGGAAGCAATTAAGGCAGGAAATGCGGATGAAGCAGAACAGCTTGCCACTTTGCATATGACCAATGCATATGATAATATAGTTAAGAGCGGTTTATATGATTAAGATAGAGTGCAGGAATGCATTATGATGATAAACAATATTTAAAAGGAAAGGCATGGGTAAAACATGGAAAAGATTAAAATGACCACTCCCCTGGTGGAGATGGACGGGGATGAAATGACCAGAATTCTCTGGCAGATGATCAAGGACGAGCTGTTACTGCCTTACATTGATCTGAAAACGGAATATTATGATTTAGGGCTTGAGTACCGGAATGAAACCAATGATCAGGTAACCATTGACAGTGCGCAGGCTACTAAAAAGTATGGCGTAGCGGTAAAATGTGCAACTATCACCCCTAATGCTGCCAGAATGACGGAATATAATTTAAAGGAAATGTGGAAGAGTCCTAATGGCACCATCAGGGCTATTTTGGATGGAACGGTATTTCGCTCCCCAATTTTAATTAAGGGAATTGTGCCTTATGTAAAGAACTGGACGAAACCTATTACCATTGCACGTCATGCTTATGGGGATGTATATAAGAATGCAGAAATAAAAATTCCTGGCAGGGGAAAAGCGGAATTGGTATTTACAGCAGAGGATGGAACGGAAACAAGAGAATTGATACATACCTTTGATGGTGCCGGGATTATTCAGGGAATCCATAACACCAGAGAATCTATTTCCAGCTTTGCAAGGGCATGCTTTGGCTATGCCATTGATACAAAACAGGATTTGTGGTTTGCAACCAAGGATACCATATCCAAAAAATATGATCATACTTTTAAAGATATTTTTCAGGAAATATATGATGCAGAGTATAAGGAAAAATTTGAAACGCTTGGAATTGAATATTTCTATACCCTGATTGATGATGCAGTTGCACGGGTGATTCGTTCAGAGGGTGGATTTATCTGGGCATGTAAAAACTATGATGGTGATGTAATGTCCGATATGGTGGCAACTGCCTACGGAGATTTGTCCATGATGACATCCGTACTGGTTTCTCCAAGCGGAGTTTATGAGTATGAAGCGGCACATGGAACTGTGCAGCGCCACTATTACAAGCATTTAAAAGGAGAAGAAACCTCTACCAATTCCATTGCAACTATTTTGCATGGACAGGAGCGTTGCGCAAGCGTGGCGAGCTGGATGGAATAAAAGAATTAATGGATTTTGCGGATAAGCTTGAAAAAGCATGTATTAAGACAGTAGAAGATGGAAAAATGACCAAGAGCCTGTCCCTTATTTCCACATGTGAAAATCCGGTGATTTTAAACAGCTTGGAATTTATTAAAGCAATTCGGGAGACTTTTGACAATTTATAAAAAAAAGACACCTATACTAAAAACAGGTCCATTGTGAACCCCTTTGTAAGTTGATAAACTGAGAATAGAAAATCAGTTGCCAATTTGCAAAGGGGTTCTTTTTGTTGCAAGCAAAAAGAGGTGAAAGAAAAAGGGGTTAGTATGGGAAAAGAAAAAACAGCGAAAATAGTAAAAGTGAAAGGAAAGAAAAGTGCAGATCAGAAGGGTGGGATTAGTATCCGCACCCAGCTTTATATTGGTTTTTTGCTTCCTGTAATTTTTATTATTGTAGTAGGAATTGTATCTTACCGGAATGCATCGGCAGGACTTGTGGAAAATTATGAGGAATCTGCGAGAAATGCCGTGGAGATGACTATCAGCAGTCTGGATCAGGGATTGGCTTCTGTAAAAATAATTGCAATGGAGCTGGCAGGGGATAATACAGTGACAGGATATTCTCTTGGGGGATATGATAATAACACTTCACAGAAAAGCCAGGCAAAGACAAATATAAATAATACAATTTTAGTGAAGCAGGGATTAAATGATGTGGTCTCGGAGATTCATATACTTCCTATGGCAGATGAAGCGTTTATTACCACAAAGACAATAAGCGGCACCAGCGAATTAGACAGCTTTATTGATGAGATGATTGCTTCAGGAGAAGATGAATATTTTGAGGATAATTACCCTCATTGGGGAAGCGAACATAAGTATATGGATAGTAAGACAGGCACCTCTACGGAGGACTACATATTATTCTGCAGTCGTAAATTCAGTTCAGGAAGCAGATTTGGAGCAGTTTTTGTTGATGTAAAAAGCGATTATGTAATCGGCCTTTTAGAGGAACTGGACTTTGGGGATGAAAGTCAGATGACTTTTGTGACGGAAGATGGAAGAGCAATTGGAAAGAATAATATAGTTGATGTAAGTACTCTGGATATTTTCGCAAAGGCAGATGAAAGCGAAGAAAATTTTATATCCGGATATACCAGATGTGAGGGCGTAAATTATTTTTATATGATAGCAAAAAGCAGCCAGAGCGGTGCATATCTGACGGTGCTGGTGCCCAAATCCTATATTACACAGAAATCTGACAGTATTCGGATGATCACAATATTAATGGTTGTAATTGCTGCGATGATTGCGTTTGTAATCAGCACACTGATTGTCAGGGTGATGGCAGTCAATATTAAAAAAAGTATTTCAGGTTTGGATGAAGTGTCTCAGGGAAATCTGGTACTTAAGGAAGAAAAGACAGCGCGCAATGAATTTGGCAGGCTTAGAAAAGCAATTATGGATACAGCCGGAAAAATAAGAGAATTGGTATTTTCGGTGAAAGCAATGATGGAAAAGGTATCCGACTCAGCAGATAAGGTAAGCCATTCCAGCGTGGAAGTGGACCATATGGTATCAGAAATGAATAGTGATATCAGGGAAATTGGGACAAATATTGAGAAGGAAAATGAGGCGGTTAATTTCTGTCATGAACAAATGGAAGAACTTTCTTTAAAAATAAAGAAAGCAAATGGCGGCATTTCAGAAACTATGGAAGGCATTACAGCTGCGAAAAGCTCCATAGACAAAGGAATGGAAGCTATGGCGGCCATGACGGGGCAGTCAGAACGCACCACAATAGTTACCAATGAAGTGAAAAATGAGGTTATGAAGCTGGGAGAACGCTTAGAAGAAATCAATGGCTTTGTGGACAGCATTGTGAATATAGCGCAGCAGACAAATCTGCTTTCTTTAAATGCCTCTATTGAAGCTGCTCGTGCCGGTGAACTTGGAAGAGGATTTTCCGTAGTGGCGGAAGAGATCAGAAAGTTGGCAGATGGGGCTTCTAAAACCGCACAGGACATTCAGAAGGAGATTGCAGAAGTAACTGCTTCAGCAGAAAGTGCAGTGGGCAAGGTAAAGGAAGCACAGGAAATTGTTGATCTCCAGAATAAACAGGTGATAAACACGGTGGAAGTGTTTGATCAGATGAATGAGTTTATGAAACGCTTTATTGAAAATATGGAAATCATTGCTTTAGATATGGAAAATATGAATGATGACAGAAAGAAAGCCTTATCGTCTATTCGGGAAATTGATGAAATATCTCAAAATAGCATTGATTTTATTTCAAATATTAATAGTTCCATTAAAAACCAGATGGCTTCGGCAGCCCAGCTTAGCAGAGAGGCTTTAGCATTGCAGAAAAACATGGAGGAACTGGAAAGCGCAATAACTACATTCAGAGTTGAATGATCAAAAAGACAAAAGATATAAAATGCAGAAAGAGGAGGAAAATATGACTGGTTATGAATTTCTTGATGACAAAGGAACTTTTCAATTAGAACGTCCGGAGGAAACTGGGTATTTATACTTTCCAATTGCCGGCGAACGGGGACTGAAAAGTGCAATTACACCACTTTTGGGAGGAGATGCCAAAACAGATCAAAATCATTTTCTAATGCAGCCTGTAAGCGAACAGGAACTCCATAATAATAGAAACACCCGCAACTTCTGGTGCAGGGTGGAAGGAAAGGGCGTCTGGTCCGCAGCCGGCTCCAGTGCGGAAGAAACTGTTAAAAGAATGACAGGGCAGGGAGAAGAAAGCAGATTGACAGCCGGTTTTATGTGGCATCAAATGGATAGAAAATCTGAAGAATTTGGACTTTCCTCACAAATATTAAGCTTTGTACCGGCAGATGAAAATGTTGAAATTATGAAAGTGTCTATAACAAACATAGGGACAGAAAATGCAACATTTACAGGGTATGGAGTATTTCCCATTTATGGACGAAGTGCGGATAATTTAAGAGATCACAGGCATGTAACAAGCCTTCTTCACAGAATAAAGACCACCAAAAACAGCATAGTTGTAAAGCCTGTGCTTTCTTTTGACGAAAGAGGGCATCAGCAGAATCATACGGTATATTATGTTTCCGGTGTGACAGGAGAAGGAAATGCGCCTGAGGCTTTTTACCCATGTGTCAATGACTTCATTGGGGAGGGTGGAAGCTTTGACTGTCCTGGTGCGGTTTATCATAATTTAAAAGGCGTGGGGGCAGATGCTTTTATAGATGGTTATGAGGCGGCTGGCGCCATGTGTTTTGAAAAAAGAATGTTAAAGCCCGGTGAAACTGTTGTTTATATTCTTTTGGCAGCTTTTGGCAGTGAAGAGCTTGTGAATCAGGCATTTGAAAGAACGAAAAAATATTGGCTGGAAAAGTTAAACGTTTCTTTCCGAACCGGAACTTTAGATTTTGACAATTTTTTAGGCTGGGTAAGCTTTCAGCCTATGCTGCGCCGAATATATGGCTGTTCTTTTCTTCCACACCATGATTATGGAAAAGGAGGAAGGGGATGGAGGGATTTGTGGCAGGACTGCTTAGCCCTTCTTATTATGAACCCAAAAGGGGTTAAGGAAATGCTGCTGTCCAACTTTGGCGGCGTAAGAATAGATGGCACCAATGCTACTATTATTGGCGCAAAGCAGGGAGAATTTGTTGCAGACCGGAATCATATTACAAGAGTGTGGATGGATCATGGGCTTTGGCCTCTTATGACGACAGCTCTTTATATTGATCAGACCGGTGACTTGGATTTTCTGTTGCAGGAGAATGGCTATTTTAAGGATAAACAGATTGAAAGAGGAACCGGCACGGATTTAAAGTTTTTTGAAGGAGATAAGCCGGTTCAGAAAGACGTACAGGAAAGAGAATATGTTGGAAGCGTATTGGAGCATCTTCTTGTACAAAACTTAACAAGCTTCTATGAGGTGGGAGAACATAATCATATGAGGCTGCGGGGGGCAGACTGGAATGATGCCCTTGATATGGCATCAAAAAGAGGGGAAAGTGTGGCATTTACCGCAGCCTACGCAGGCAATATGGAGTTACTTGCAGATCTCATAGAAAGCCTTGCAGAGAAAAGAAATCTGACTTTCATTGAAGTGGCTGAGGAAATGAAACTGTTGTTTACAGATGATCTGGCGCTGTATGACAGCATTGAAAAGAAACAAGAACTTCTGGCAGCTTATTGTGCTTCCTGCGGACATGTGATTTCCGGCGAAAAAGCATGTTTGGATGTTGCTGAAGCAGTGAAGAGTCTTCGCAGTAAGGCAGCGTGGATTAAGGAACATATCCGCAAAAATGAATGGATTGAAGATGGCACGGACGGATGGTTTAACAGTTATTATGATGATCACGGAAGAAAAGTGGAAGGTTTTATAGAGGAGCGTGTACGGATGATGCTTACCGGTCAGGTATTTACCATTATGTCCGGTACGGCAAAGGAAGAACAGATTGCGAAAATCGTAAACAGTGCGGATAAATATTTGTATGAGAAAGAGGCCGGAGGATACCGGCTGAATACAGATTTTGGCTTAGTTAAGATGGATCTTGGAAGAATGTTTGGTTTTGCTTACGGACATAAGGAAAATGGAGCAGTCTTTTCCCATATGACTACAATGTATGCCAATGCCCTTTATAAAAGAGGGTTTGTAAAGGAAGGATATAAAGCCCTTTATACTTTATTTTCACAGGCTTCAAACTTTGAAGTGAGCCGCATTTATCCCGGAATTCCTGAATACTTTGACAAGAAAGGAAGGGGAATGTACCACTATCTGACGGGGGCAGCCAGCTGGTATATGATGACAGTGATCAATGAAATGTTTGGCGTAAAGGGGCGGCTGGGTGCACTTTGCTTAGAACCTAAACTGCTCAAAGAACAATTTGATGACACAGGCAGGGCGGAAGTTGATTTGTGCTTTGGCGGTATTTCCTGGAAGATTATTTATATCAATAAAGATAAGAAAGATTATGGAAGTTATCAGGTGGGAGAGATACTTCTTGACGGAAAGAAAATCAGCCGGAAGGAAGGCATTGTAGTTAGTGGAGAAGAGATTGCGGCAATGGACGCAGAAAAACAGCATGAGATTATTGCAGAATTAGTTTAAGGAGGATGGTATGGAAAAAGAAACATTTATAATAGAAGACTATGATAAAAAGGCGCCTTTTGCGGGGTTTCTGCCAGGGCTTGCCGGAATACATGGTATACCGATCTGGTGTTATTACGTAAATCGCGGACAGTGTATTTCCAGCTTTGGTGTAGAAGATAAGGATCATTCCATTATGGAGTTTTTTCCGGCACATCAGGCATATCAAAATACAGCTTTTAACGGGTTTCGTACTTTTGTGAAAAAGGATGGCTCTTATCTGGAATTATTCAGAAGAAGAGATACCCGGAAGAAAATGTTTATTGATATGAACGGGCTTACTATTGATGAAGTGGATAAAGAAAACAATATTCACACAAAAGTAGATTATTTTACCCTGCCAGGCGAAAAAACAGGTGCACTTGTAAGAAAGCTTTGCATTCAGAATACCGGAAAAGAAAAGGTGCATTTACAGGTTTTAGATGGAATGCCGGTTATGATTCCCTATGGAGTTGACTTAAGAAGCATTAAGGAAATGGGGCAGACCATCATGGCATGGATGCAGGTGGAAGATACGGATAAGAGAACGCCTTATTTCAGACTCAGGGCCAGCAGCAAAGATACTGCCACAGTTACTCCGGTACTTGGGGGAAATTATGGCATCTGCTGGGATGAACAGGGAAGAATGAAACAGGTAATAACGGATGTATCTTTGGTGTTTGATTATGATACTGCTCTGGATGTTGCGGCAGGGTTTAAAGACCGGCCATTTGATGAACTTCTTATCAAAGATCAGGTAAGCGCAAATCAATATCCATGCTGCTTTTTTGCAGAGGAAAAGGAGCTGGCAGAGGGGGAAAGCATTGTTCTTTATGAATTGATCGGCCAGGTAGGAACAAAAGCCCTGCTGAAGCGTTTTTTAACCAGGAAAATAGATGGCGGTTATTTTGAAAGTAAAAAAGAGGAAGCAGAAATGCTTCCACGTAAATTATGCAGTGTAATAGAAACCAAAACAGCAGTGCCTGAGTTTGATGCATACAGTACCTATACTTATATGGATAATGTACTTCGGGGAGGATTCCCTATCCAATTGTCCGGCGGAAAGATTTTTCATGTTTATTCCAGAAAGCATGGGGATCTGGAAAGAGACTATAATTATTTCCGTATGCTTCCGGAATTTTATTCACAGGGAAATGGTAATTTCAGGGATGTGAATCAAAATAGAAGATGTGAACCCTTTTTCACACCATATGTGGGAGCGGAAAGTATTGTGAAGTTCTACAGCCTGATTCAGATAGATGGATACAATCCTCTTGCAGTTGAAAAGGTAACATATACACTTTCCGAGGAAAAAGCAGGTGATATTTTTGATTTGTTTTCCCAGGAAAAAAAGGAGGAGCTGCTTTCCTTTTTGACCAAACCATTTACACCGGGGGCTTTCTTTGCAAAACTTGATGAGCTCGGAATAGAGGATGTTGATAAGGAAGAGGAATATTTTGGGAAAGTGATGGAACAGGCCAAGGATGCAATTAATGCCGATTTCGGGGAAGGCTATTGGAGCGATCATTGGACTTATAATTTAGACTTAATTGAAAACTATTTAAATATATTTCCGGAAAAAGAAGAAGAACTTCTCTTCCACACGCCGGTTACGTTTTATCGGACACAGGTTCCCATTCTGCCCAGAAGAAAACGTTATGTGAAAACTGAAAATGGAATCAGGCAGTATCGCTTCTTAGATGGAGAAAAAAGTCTTGACGGAACCGAAAAGCTGTTAAAGGACAGATTTGGGGAAGGAGATGTGGTAGAAGCTTCCCTAATGGAGAAAATGATTATTCTTTGTCTGACCAAATATGCGGCACTTGATGTTTATGCCATGGGCGTGGAAATGGAAGGGGGAAAGCCTGGCTGGTATGATGCGTTAAACGGTATGCCGGGATTGTTTGGCTCTTCTATGGCGGAGACATGTGAACTAGCCAGAATGCTGGAATATGTGATTCAAATTTTGAAAAAATATAAGTACAGTCTGGAGCTTTTGGCAGAAACAGCACAGCTTTTAAACCAGATGGAGGCAATTACTTTAAACTGTTTAAATGATATTATGCGCTGTGGGGAACTGGTAGAATTTTGGAACAGCAGGAATGATGTAAAGGAAAGCTACTGGGAGAAAACATTTAATGGGATCAGTGGTGCGAGACAGGAAATTTCAGACAGAGAGCTGATTGATACGCTGGTACATATGCAGTCAGTTGTGATGCATGGAATCAGAAAGGCCTGTGCGATGGAAAATGGCGTGTGCCCCACTTATTTTACCTATGAGGTAAAAGAGTATACCGAAGACGAAGATGGAATCTATCCGGAACACTTTGAAGTAAATATGGTACCACTGTTTTTGGAGGGGGCAGTGCGGTTTTTAAAACTGGATAATGGAAAAGAAGTAAAAAGATCCTTATATGAAAGTGTAAAAGACAGCGGTTTGTATGATAAAAAACTTCAAATGTACAAAGTAAACGCTTCTTTAAAGGATGCTTCTTATGAATTAGGGAGGGCAAAAGCATTTACGCCCGGATGGCTGGAAAATGAATCTATCTGGCTTCACATGGAGTATAAATATTTGCTTGAACTTCTTAAGTCCGGGTTGTATGAGGAATTTGCAAAAGACTTTCATAAGGCGGCGATTCCTTTCCTTGATCCTTTGGTTTATGGAAGAAGTATTTATGAAAACTCTTCTTTTATTGCAAGCTCGGAAAATCCCAATCCGGCCTGTCATGGACAGGGATTTGTGGCAAGGTTGTCCGGCTCTACAGTAGAGTTTTTACAGATATGGATACTGATGATGTTTGGACAATTGTTTTCTTATGAAAAAGATGAGCTTAGGATAAATTTTACACCGGTTCTGCCTAAATACCTGGTAGGTGAGGAACGGCATGTGGAAGCAGTGCTCCTTGGACAGACGAAAGTAGTTTATGAAATGGAAGAAACAAAGGACTATTTCCCGGGAACTTATAATGTTGTTTCCCAGGAGCTTTTATATAAAGACGGAAGTATTTTTAAAACGACGAATTCTGTTTTGGCGGGAACGATGGCAGAAGATATAAGAAGTGGAAAAATTACACAAATAAAAATAACACTTTCTTAAAATTTTTAAAAAAATAACACCTTTTTGAAAAAAGAGTAATTATATCGGTATCAGCCAAAACGTATAATGAATTTACAAACAAAGGAACAATAAAAAGTTTCTAAAAAATAGGAGGATTGGTTATGAAATTTAAAAAGTTAACAGCATTGTTGTTAGCCGGAATTATGACACTTTCACTTGCAGCATGTGGAAGCGATGGCGAAGGCAGCAGCACTACATCAACTGACAATTCATCTTCACAGGAACAGGCCAGCGATAGCGTGGCAGGTGAAGAGACAGCAGAGGGAGAAACAGCAGGTGATTTAAGTGGTAAGTTAGTAATCTGGACATTGGCAGCTGATCTTGAGCAATTTGCTGACAAGTTTGTAGAAACACATCCTGGTGTTGAGACAGAAGTAGTTGTTATTGCACCTGGTGATTACCCTACAAAAGTTGAAACCGCATTGCTTGGCGGAGATGACAGCGTGGATATTATCGTAGGCGAGCCTAAGATGCTTAAATCCATGTATGAAGCACAGTTTTTTGCAAACTTAGATGATTTTGGCGCTAAAGATTATGAAGGACAGATCGTTGATTATGTTTGGGAAGTTGGACAGGATGAGGAAGGTATCCAGAGAGCAATTTCTTATCAGATTACTCCTATTGGATTCTTCTATAGAAGAGACATTGCTGATAAGGTATTTGGTTATTCTGATCCTGAATCAGTAGGAAAGCTTTTTGCTGACTATGACACCATCATTGAAACAGGCAGAACCTTAAAGGATGCAGGTTATAGAATTTTTGCTTCTGATGCTGAAACACAGCATTTCAAAGGACAGAGTTCATGGGTAATTGATGGCAAGTTAAATGTAGATCCTCAGAGATATGAATTCATGGATCTGGCTACACAGTTATATCAGGAAGATTTAACAGCATATGCACAGCAGTGGGCAGCTCCCTGGTATCAGGCTATGAGTGGTCCGGTACCTATCCTTAACGCAGAAATCCAGGGCGGTGTTTGGGATACAGATGAAAATGGTGAAGCACTTCTTAACGTATGGGATGCAGATAACTTTAACGCAAATGTTGAGAATTATTCCGATGAAACAGCAGAAGTATTTGCATTTGGACTTCCTGCATGGGGCGTACTTACTTTAAGGGATAATGTAGGTGAAACCGCCGGATCATGGGGTGTATGTTCTGGTCCTGCTTATGGATATGATGGCGGTACATATATTGGTATCAGTGATCTTTCACAAAATAAAGATCTTGCATGGGAATTTGTTAAATTCTGTACTTTGAACGAAGAAACTGCTGACTGGTGGATTGAAGCTTCCGAAGGCGATACTGTATCTTTGGTTTCCGCACTTGAAAAGCATGCAGATGATACCAATGAAACTTATGGCGGACAGAAGTTGTATGAGTTCTGGTTAAAGCAGGCTGAAGGCGTAAGCTTATCAAATGTTACGGAATATGATACTGCAATTGATGCAGCATGGAGCAATGCAATCAATGCTGTTAAGACAGGAGAAAAGAGCAAGGAAGACGCAATTGAAGGATTCTATGATGAAGTAGCAGCTACTTATCCTGATCTTGAAATTGAAAGATAAATTTTTAGTAGAGTGGAGGGGCAAAGCCCCCTTCACTCTGATAACTTGTATAAACGGGATATTTTCAAGAAAAGAATAAGGATGGGTGGAGGTAATACATATGGCTGTTAGCAATACTGTGGCAAGACCAACAAAGAAAAAGAACTATAACAATATGGCTTATGTGTTTGTACTGCCTTTTGTCGTAGTATTTCTTATTTTCAGCGTGTATCCTGTATTTCGGACATTGCAGCTTTCCTTTGCAAACTACAAAGGATTTGGGGATGTTGATTATATAGGATTTAAAAATTATTTGCGTGTCCTTCAGGATAAATATTTTTGGACAGCGCTCTTAAATACAGTAAAAATATGGGGAGTTAATATAGTACTTCAGTTGGCGATGGCTTTTCTTTTGACCATTGCATTCAGCGATATTAAGTTTAAGATTAAAGGCCTTGGTTTTTTCAGGGCGGTTTATTATCTGCCTAATATTATTGCAGCAACCTCTGTTGCATTTTTGTTTAAAACGTTATTGGACTGGCGATATGGCACGATTAACCAGATTTTAGCTAAGTTTGGTGTGGATCAGCCCATTAACTGGCTGGGGCAGCCAACAACAGCAAGACTGTCTATTTCCCTGATTCAGACATGGATGTGGTTTGGCAATTCATTTATTATGCTGATGGCAGGCGTTCAGGGAATCAATAAAGATTATTTTGAGGCGGCATCTATTGATGGTGCAGGGCGTTGGAAGAGCTTCTTTTATATTACCCTTCCTCTGCTTCGGCCGATTTTATTATATGTAACGATCACCTCCCTGATAGGCGGTATCCAGATGTTCGACCTTCCATTCCTGATGGGTACGGTAAATGGAGAACCTCTTGGAGCTACACAGACAGCAATCATGTATTTGTATAAGTTTGGATTTGCAACCAGGCCAAAACAGGTTGGATATGCTTCTGCAATTGCTTATATTCTGTTCCTGATGATACTTATCATATCTGTAGTACAGTTTAAGGTGATGAACAGGAAGGAGGACTAAAATATGGCAAAGACCATTAAAAAAGGAACTTTGTATATCGTATTGATTTTATTGGCAGTCATTTGTATG
>ERZ777305.2599-NODE-2599-length-14899-cov-3.836230_pt1 | contig 14899 bp, 14 predicted proteins | sample MGYA00374965_ERZ777305 | MGnify/ENA primary metagenome ERZ777305 (study PRJEB29328, sample SAMD00013331) | mouse gut metagenome | study: EMG produced TPA metagenomics assembly of the Metagenome analysis of fecal microbiota from mouse which was promoted... | reverse complement strand
GTCATAGACGAGGTTATAAAGTTTCTGTTAAAGTATGAGTATATAAACGATTATGATTATTCCGTAAGCTACATAAAAACATATAGTAAAAGCCAGAGTGAAAGGCTTATGAGAGAAAAGCTCCTGCAAAGGGGAGTAGACAGGGATATTATAGTCACAGCCATGGAAGACGCCATGAAGGAAGCAGACTATGATTGTCAGAGTATTATTGCGGATATATTAAGGAGAAAAAAATATAATAATGATACTGCTGACATAAAAGAAAAAAACAGGATGGTTTCCCACCTCTTAAGAAAGGGATTTATGTATGAAGATATACTTGCCTCTATGAGAGAAATGTAAGTATTATTAACAAAAATTGCATATACAAATACTAAATATTGTAGTGTTTTGCATAAAAAACTTCCCTTTTACACTTGACATTGTGTTGATAAAACATTAGAATATATATGTTGTACTTTGTACAATGAAAACTAAATAAGGAGGTGCTCCTGTGGGACCATATATATTAACAGGCGTTATATGTGTAGTTCTAGCTGCTATTATCACTTGGTTTGTATCCGGTTTTTACAGAAAAAAGGTCTATGATGAAAAAATAGGCAGTGCGGATACAAAAGCAAGGGAAATCATAGATGAGGCATTGAAAACCGCAGAAACCAAAAAAAGAGAAGCTCTTTTGGAGGCAAAGGAGGAGTCCTTAAGGACTAAGAATGAGCTGGAAAAGGAGACTAAGGACAGGCGTTCGGAGCTGCAGCGTTATGAAAAGAGAGTTTTCTCAAAGGAGGAGGCTGTTCTGTCAAAGGAGGAAGCTGTAGAGAAGAAGGAGAGGGCTTTAGCTGAGAGAGAAGAGCGGCTTGCAAAGGTTAAGGCAGAGGTTGACAAGCTTAATGAGCAGAGAACACAGGAACTGGAAAGAATCTCAGGATTAACCTCCGAGCAGGCAAAAGATTTGTTATTAAAAACTGTTGAAGACGAAGTTAAACTTGACACGGCTAAGTTAATTAAAGAAATGGAAGCCAGAGCCAAGGAAGAAGCAGGAAAAAAGGCTAAGGAATATGTAGTTGACGCCATACAGAAGTGCGCGGCGGACCATGTGTCGGAAACTACTATTTCAGTTGTGCAGCTTCCCAATGATGAGATGAAGGGTAGAATAATCGGACGAGAAGGAAGAAATATTCGTACTCTTGAAACCATGACAGGTGTAGATTTAATTATTGATGATACTCCGGAGGCAGTTATTTTGTCTACCTATGACCCATTAAGGAGAGAGGTTGCAAGAATAGCCCTTGAAAAGCTTATTGTAGACGGAAGAATACATCCGGCTAGAATTGAGGAAATGGTAGAAAAGGCTCAAAAGGAAGTAGAAGTGATGATGCGTGAGGAAGGTGAGGCAGCTACCTTAGAGGTAGGCGTTCACGGTATTCACCCTGAATTAGTCAGATTGCTTGGAAAGATGAAATTCAGGACAAGCTACGGTCAGAATGCGCTTAAACATTCTGTTGAGGTTGCGCATCTTGCCGGACTTTTAGCAGGTGAAGTGGGTGTAGATGTAAGAATGGCTAAGAGAGCAGGCTTATTACATGACATTGGTAAGTCCCTTGACCATGAGATGGAAGGCTCTCATATACAGATAGGAGCTGATTTATGTAAGAAATATAAGGAATCAGCTATTGTTATAAATGCTGTAGAGTCACATCATGGTGATGTTCCGGCAGAATCATTAATTGCTTGTCTTGTTCAGGCCGCAGATGCCATATCGGCGTCAAGACCGGGGGCAAGGCGGGAGACACTTGAAGCGTACACAACAAGATTAAAACAGTTAGAGGACATTGCAAATTCCTTTAAGGGAGTTGAAAAGTCTTTTGCAATTCAGGCAGGTAGAGAGATTCGTATCTTAGTTACTCCGGAGCATGTTTCAGATGCAGACATGGTGCTGCTTTCAAGAGATATTGCAAAGCAGATTGAAGCAGAGCTTGAATATCCGGGACAGATTAAGGTGAGTGTTATTAGAGAGTCAAGAGTAGTTGAATATGCTAAATAATATATGTGCAAATACAATATATAAAAAATAAATATTTGTATATACTCAAAGGACAGGAAATAGACACATTCAGTTGAATTTTAATGCATTATAGGAAAAGCGCTATTTCACAGCAAGGCTGTGGAATGGCGCTTTTTTACAATTAGGAAATTTCTGGTTTTTTTGCAATCAAGGTGAATTCTCCCGGAACATCCGGGTTTTCCCATGAAGGATGCTCGTCAAATTGTTTCAGGATAAATCCGTTTTTAATTACGGAATTTATAATTTCGCTAATTGTATATTTACGATAGCTGCACAGGGGCATCTGTTTTCTTGTGTTTTCGTCAAAAAAACGGGCATGAGCCATTTCCCCCTCAAAAACATCTGTTGAAAAATAGCTCATGGTTTTTTGCTGCAATGACAGAGTGTCAATTATTTTTGTAAATGGATGAAAATCGCTGCATATCATTTTACCATTGTCATTAAGCAAAGAATACATTACCTTCATAAATGCATCTATATCGTGAAAATAATGTAAAATTCCACCTTCCATAAAAACAATGTCAAAGAAATTACCATAAGTATTAATATCTATTTCTAGTATATCACAGACCTGATAATCTATTTTTACATTTGAAGCCTCAGCAACCTCCATTGCATATCTTTTATTATCCTCTGATATGTCAAACAGGGTTACGTCAGCCCCCAGGGCAGCCAATGGTATGGCCTTTTTTCCGCAGGAGCCGCATATATTTGCAATCTTTACACCATCATATACATCAAAATAATCTGCGTATCTTTTTAACTGCTTAATAGGATTTTCTCTGACAGCCTTTGCACGTTCCGATGGAGCGCAGTTTTTGTACCAAAAATCATAGGCATTATATTCCCAAGCCTTTTTGTTTTGCTCAATATATTTTTCCATAGCCGGTGTACCTCCTAAGTATTATTTTTATTAAGGGATATTATAGCTTATATTTTGTAAATATGGTAGTCAATAAATAGGAGGTTATATATTAATTTATAACTTCAAAAACAAATTTTTAATCCTTCAAAAAATATATAAAAAACACTAGACTTATTTAATATAATATATTATAATGCTCATTGGCGTCAAAATGCATAATTGTATACAATCATACAATCTGCCATGAGACACTATAATTACAATATCATATATAAGAAAAGGAGATTTGAACATGTCATTAACATTATCAGAAAAAGCATTGGCAGTAAAGCCATCGTCTACACTTGCAATTACGGCAAAGGCTAAGGAGCTTAAGGAAAAGGGAATTGATGTGGTAGGATTTGGAGCAGGCGAGCCTGACTTTAACACTCCTGAAAATATATGTGAGGCAGCTATAAAGGCTATAAATGAAGGCTTTACAAAATATACCCCTGCATCGGGAATAAATGAGCTTAAGCAGGCTATAAGTGATAAGTTTAAAAAATTTAACAATATTGATTATAAACCAAGCCAGATAGTTATCAGCAACGGAGGAAAGCATTCCCTTACAAATGTATTTGAAGCTATTTTAAATCCGGGCGATGAGGTTATTATTCCGGCGCCGTACTGGCTCAGCTATCCGGAGATAGTAAAGCTTGCAGGAGGTGTTCCTGTATTTGTAAGAGGAGAGAAGGAGCAGGGATATAAAATAGACGCGGCTCAGCTTCAGGCAGTAACTACTGAAAAGACGAAGGCAATAATATTAAATACGCCTAGCAACCCTACGGGAATGATATATTCAGAGTCAGAGCTTAAGGAAATTGCCGACTATGCCATAAAGAATGATGTGTATGTAGTAGCGGATGAAATGTATGAGTATCTTGTATATAATGGTGAGAAGCATGTAAGCATAGCTTCATTTAATGAGGAAATATATAAGAGAACCATAACCGTAAGCGGTCTAGCAAAAAGCTATTCCATGACAGGCTGGAGAATAGGCTACACAGGCTCAAGCGAGGAGATTGCAAAGCTTATGAGCAGTATTCAAAGCCATCAGACATCAAATCCAAACTCTATTGCGCAGAAGGCTGCAGTTGAGGCTCTTACAGGGGACCAGTCAGCAGTAAATATGATGCTTGGAGAGTTTGACAAGAGAAGAAAATATATGTATGACAGATTTTTGGAGATGCCATACGTATCAGTGATAGAGCCTCTTGGAGCATTTTATGTATTTGTAGATTTAAGTCAGCTTCTTGACAAGACATATAAGGATGAAAAAATTGGCTCGGCGGCAAGGGTAGCGTCTATACTTATTAACGATTATAATGTAGCAGTGGTGCCTTGTGCGGATTTTGGCTTTGATGACCATATAAGGCTTTCATATGCTATTTCTGTTGAACAGATTGACAAGGGTCTTACAAGAATAGAGAAGTTTTTAGGTGATATAAAATAATCGTATATATAACGGTTGTCATAAGAAAATGCTATGTTTCATATATTTGTATGAAGCATAGCATTTTTGAGGTTATAGGATAGTGATGTTACACAATAAAAAAATACGTATTTTAACAGCAATATTAATTATATTGTTATTGGTACAGGGAAACGTGATTTATAATACATATGGTAAAGGCTGTTATATTAAGAATGAAAGCAATATAGTATATTCAGATGAGGAGCAATGGGCAAATGAAGCTATAGGCGAGGCGCTGGCAGCCGCGTCAGGAGATGTAAACAATTTATACGCCCTGTCGGCATGTCTTGTTGACGGAGACACGGGAAGAGTATTATTTGAGAAAGACGGATTTACAAGGCGGGCAAATGCAAGCACAACTAAGATAATGACATGCATATTGGCAATAGAATATGGTAATCCTGACGATATGGTAACGGTAAGCAAGTATGCCGCCAGCATGCCGGATGTTCAGTTAAATATCAGAGAAGGGGAAAATTACAGGCTTGGGGATTTACTGTATTCCCTTATGTTAGAATCCCACAATGACGTTGCCGTAGCTATTGCGGAGCACATAGCCGGAGACGTAAAAACCTTTGCGGCGATGATGAATGAAAAAGCAAGGGAGCTAGGCTGCTACGATACATATTTTATTACGCCAAACGGACTTGACGCTACAGAGACCATAGACGGAAAAGAAGTGTTTCACGGAACTACAGCGGCAGATTTGGCAAAAATAATGTCATATTGCATAAAAAATGAGGAATTTTTAAAAATAACAAGAACAGCGTCATATACCTTTTCAAGCGGAAGCAGAACATTTACGGTAAATAACAGAAATGCCTTCCTTAATATGATGGAGGGCGCTCTGTCAGGGAAAACAGGCTTTACGGGGCAGGCAGGATATTGCTATGTGGGAGCTTTAAAAAGAGACGATAAAACCTTCGTGGTTGCATTGTTAGGCTGCGGATGGCCAAACAATAAAACATATAAGTGGTCGGATACAAAGACGCTTATGAATTATGGTCTTGAAAACTACAGCAGAAGGGATTTATTTGAATATGATATGTCTATAGGACAGGTGACAGTTACAGGGGCAAAAACAAAAAATGAAGAAAGGGAAAATATAATTGATAATGTTAAGCTTGATTTATATATAGAAGAAGCGCCGATAAATATGCTTGTAAGGGAGGATGACGCAGTAGAGAAAAAAATAATCGTAGAGAGGGAGCTGACGGCGCCTGTCGCAGACAGGCAGATAGTGGGAAGCGTTGAATATTATCTTAACGGCGAAATAATAAAAGCATATCCTGTATACGTAAAGGGAGAGGCAAAGGAAACTGACTATAAGTGGAGCTTTGTAAATATTGTTAAAAAGTTCCTTATGATGGAATAAGTGCTTGAAATTTATCTGTAAAATTGATAAAATTAAATTGGTATAATGTTGAAAATAGGTTACAAATTGGAAATAATGTAACCAAATTAAAATACAAGATGGAGGGCTGAATGATGAATGATTTGGCACATGGTCAGGCAATGGCAAGAATAAATGCATTGATTGACGAAAACAGCTTTGTGGAAATTGGCAGCATGGTGACAGCCAGAGCTACAGACTTTAACATGCAAAGCAAGGATACTCCGTCAGACGGCGTAATTACAGGATACGGCCTTATTGACGGAAGCTTGGTATACGTGTACAGCCAGGATGCATCTGTTTTAGGCGGAGCAATAGGCGAGATGCATGCAAGGAAGATTTTAAGGGTATACGAAATGGCGGTGAAGGTAGGAGCGCCTGTTATAGCCTTGGTTGATTGTGCAGGCGTGAGGCTTCAGGAGGCAATGGACTCGCTTAACGCGTTTGGGGAAATTTATATGAGTCAGGCAAAGGCTTCAGGTGTTATACCTCAGATTACGGCAGTATTTGGAACCTGCGGCGGAGGCATGGGAATATCGGCAGGAATGTCAGATTTTACATTTGTTGCAAACGACGGCAGGCTTTTTATTAATGCGCCAAATACTCTTGACGGCAATAATCAGTCAAATAACGACACGGCAAGCGCAGCAAATGCGGCAAAATGGGGAGTGGCAGATTTTACTGGAAGTGAAGGAGAGGTTATTTCAGGAATAAGGCAGCTTACTATTATGCTTGCCAGCGATTGGATAGATTGTAATGATAATTTAAACAGATTATGCGAGGACATTATAAACTGTAAGGAAGACACATTGATAGCAGCTTCCCGCATTGCCGATAACGGAGTTGTCATGGAGGTAAAAGAGGGTTATGCAAAGGAGATGGTTACAGCCTTTGTGAGACTTAACGGCATGACGGCAGGCATTATAGCAAACCGTACAAAGGTATATGATGATAACATGAATGTATCGGACGAATTTGACGGTACACTTACTGCGGCAGGAATGAAAAAAGCGGCAAGATTTGTAAATATATGCGACGCCTTTCATATTCCTGTGGTTACCCTTACAAATGCGGCAGGCTTTAAGGCTACGGTAAAGGAGGAAGAAAGGCTTGCTCCGGCAGCCTCAAAGCTTACCTATGCCTTTGCAAATGCAACCGTTCCAAAAATAAATGTGATAATTGGAAAAGCTGTCGGCTCTGCATACAACGTTATGAACAGCAAAGCCCTTGGAGCAGATATGGTTTATGCATGGCCGGATGCTGAAATAGGCGTTATGGACGCCAAAAATGCAGTAGGCATAATATATGCAGATGAGATTGACAAGGCGGAGGATAAGACTTCATTTATAGCCGAAAAAAGGGCAGAGTACGAGAAACTTAAGACAAGCACTATGTCGGCGGCAAAAAGAGGATATGTTGACGCCATAATTCAGCCGGTTGACACAAGAAAATATATTATAGGAGCCCTTGAGATGTTATTTACGAAGGAAGGGGAGCCGGCATATAAAAAGCATGGGACAATATAATAAGGAATGTCACAGGCATGGAAAGGAGTACTATGAAAAAGTGTCTTAAAGTATTACTCACCTTATGTATTATTCTTGGAATGATATCATCTACTGCATATGCAGAGGAGGAAAAGCCTTTTGAGTACGAGGATGCTTCGATTATAGCTATAGTGGAAGGTATTTTGACAGAGGTAAATGATTTTACTGATTATGAGCTTGATTACTATGCCGGAAACAGTCTTGGCATAACTAAAACTATATGTGAAGAATACAGAGAACTCAGAGAGAATGATACTTTAGGTGATTTTGTAAAATTTAAGGATTCAAAGATTGAGAATACGAAAAATGCGGCTATAGTTACGGTGACGGCAGCTTATGAAAAAACAGACGTTAAGCTTACGGTTACTTATATGGAAATAAAAAACGGCGGCGACGTATCTATAGTTCCTACAGATATTAAGCTTGAGACGGTATCTGACAGCAATGCATCATCAAAATTGGATTCGGTAAAAAATGCGGCGTTAAATACTTTGATGGGTATTTGCATAGTGGTGCTGATGCTTACATTAATTTCATTCATTATTTCACTGTTTAAATATATTCCTAAGCTGCAGAATAAGCTTTCAAAGAAAAAAGAGGCTGTAATTGCAGATAAAGGAGAGGACAGAATTGTAGAGCAGATTATAGAGAAGGAAGAGTTAAGAGAAGAGCTAAGTAACGACACTGAGCTGGTTGCAGTGATTACCGCAGCAATATGCGCAATGGAAAATGTTTCAGGCGACAGCTTTGTCGTAAGAACAATCAGAAAATCAAGATTTAAATAATGGAGGATAGCAAAAATGAAGAATTATAAAATCACAGTAAATGGTAACGTATATGATGTAACCGTAGAGGAAACAGGAAGTAGCGCTTCGGCGTCTGCCGCCTTTACGCCTGCAGCTCCGGCTCCAAAGGCAGCGCCTGCGCCGGCGGCAGCTCCTGTGTCAGCAGGTACACAGGGTGATGTTAAGATTTCCGCGCCTATGCCGGGAAAGGTATTGTCAATAAAGGTTTCAGCCGGTGAAAAGGTTACGAAGGGACAGATAATTATGATACTTGAGGCTATGAAGATGGAAAATGAAATTGTAGCTTCACAGGACGGAACAGTTGCAAGCATTGACGTAAATGAAGGTGCGTCTGTTGAGGCAGGCGCAGTCTTAGCTACTTTAAACTAAACGCAAAACATACATTTTATTATTAGTTTGCATAAATTTAAGGAGGATAAGACATGGATTACGTTCTTGATACATTGGGCAATCTTATGCGCCAGACAGCGTTTTTTAACCTGACATGGGGTAATTATGTCATGATTTTAGTGGCATGCGTGTTCCTGTATCTGGCAATTAAGAAGCAGTACGAGCCCCTTTTGCTGGTACCAATTGCATTTGGCATGCTTTTGGTAAACATTTATCCGGATATTATGGTTACGCCGGAGGATGCTGAAAACGGAGTAGGAGGCTTGCTGCATTATTTTTATTTACTTGACGAGTGGAGTATTTTACCGTCTCTCATATTCCTTGGAGTAGGAGCTATGACCGATTTTGGCCCGCTTATAGCCAATCCTAAGAGCTTTCTTTTAGGCGCGGCGGCACAGTTTGGTATTTATGTGGCATATTTCCTTGCAATTTTCTTAGGCTTCAATGATAAGGCTGCGGCGGCTATATCTATTATCGGCGGCGCCGACGGACCAACATCAATTTTTTTAGCGGGAAAGCTTGGACAGACAGGTCTTATGGGACCTATTGCAGTGGCGGCATATTCCTACATGTCCCTTGTGCCTATTATCCAGCCGCCGATTATGAAGCTTCTTACTACGGAGGAGGAAAGAAAAATTAAGATGGAACAGCTAAGACCTGTTACAAAGCTTGAAAAAATTCTTTTCCCTATTATTGTTACTATAGTTGTATGTCTTATATTGCCTACCACGGCTCCTCTTGTAGGTATGCTTATGTTAGGTAATCTGTTCAGGGAATCGGGAGTTGTTAAGCAGCTTACAGAGACAGCGTCAAACGCACTTATGTATATAGTTGTTATTCTCCTTGGAACAAGCGTGGGAGCGTCTACAAGCGCAGAGGCATTCCTTAATTGGGATACATTAAAGATTGTATTTCTTGGACTTGTGGCGTTTGCCTTTGGAACGGCGGCAGGCGTTGTTATAGGAAAGGTTATGTGCAAGGCTACGGGAGGAAAGATAAATCCTCTTATTGGCTCTGCAGGCGTATCTGCGGTGCCTATGGCGGCCAGGGTTTCACAGAAGGTGGGCTCAGAGGCTGACCCGACAAACTTCCTGCTTATGCATGCCATGGGGCCAAATGTTGCAGGCGTTATAGGAACGGCAGTAGCTGCCGGAACATTTATGGCAATATTCCTATAGGTTTTAAATAATCAGCAGTAAGTAGTTTTTTGAAAGGAGAAAAATAAAATGGCAGAAAAAAAACCAATTAAAATAACCGAAACAGTTTTGCGTGACGCCCACCAGTCTCTTATAGCTACCCGTATGACCACAGAGCAGATGCTGCCTATCGTAGAAAAGATGGATAAGGTTGGATATCATTCGGTTGAGTGCTGGGGTGGGGCAACCTTTGACGCCTCCCTTAGATTTTTAAAGGAGGACCCGTGGGAAAGGCTTAGAAAGCTTAGGGACGGATTTAAGAATACAAAGCTGCAGATGTTATTCAGAGGACAGAATATTCTTGGATATCGTCATTATGCAGATGACGTTGTTGAGTATTTCGTGCAAAAGTCCATCGCAAACGGTATAGATATTATCCGTATTTTTGACTGCTTAAATGATATGAGAAATCTTGAGTGCGCGGTTAAGGCAGCCATAAAGGAGAAGGGACATGCGCAGATAGCTCTTTCATATACATTAGGCGAGGCTTATACCATGGAATACTGGAAGGATATAGCAAAGAGAATAGAGGATATGGGCGCTCATTCCCTGTGCTTTAAGGATATGGCAGGTCTCCTTCTTCCATATGAGGCAACGGAGCTTATTTCCACATTAAAGGAGACTGTGAATATTCCTATTCAGCTTCATACCCATTATACGTCAGGAGTGGCTTCTATGACATATTTAAAGGCTGTAGAAGCAGGTGTGGATGTTATTGATACGGCAATGTCGCCGTTTGCCCTTGGTACAAGTCAGCCGGCTACGGAGGTTATGGTTGAAACCTTTAAGGGAACTCCGTATGATACAGGCTTTGACCAGAGTCTCCTTGCCGAGATAGCAGATTATTTCAGACCGATGAGAGATGAAGCGCTTAAGAAGGGACTTTTAAATCCAAAGGTGCTTGGCGTAAATATAAAAACCTTGCTTTATCAGGTGCCGGGAGGTATGCTTTCAAACATGGTTTCACAGCTTGCGGAAATGCATGCCGAGGATAAATATCAGGAGGTGCTTGAGGAGGTGCCAAGAGTGCGTAAGGATTTGGGAGAGCCGCCTTTAGTTACTCCGTCATCACAGATAGTGGGTACTCAGGCCGTGTTTAATGTAATTAACGGTGAGAGATATAAGGTTGCCACAAAAGAAACCAAGGCAGTTTTAAGCGGAGAGTACGGCGCAACGGTTAAGCCATTTAATCCTGAGGTGCAGAAGAAGGTTATCGGAGACAAGGAGCCTATTACCTGCAGACCTGCGGATTTAATTGAAAATGAGCTTCCAAAGCTTAAGGCTGAGTGCGCCCAGTGGATACAGCAGGAGGAGGATGTATTGTCCTACGCTTTGTTCCCACAGGTAGCAACGGAGTTCTTTAAGTACAGAAAGGCGCAGCAGGATAAGGTGGATATGGATACGGCGGATACAAAGAGCGGAGCATATCCGGTATAGACAGACTTTCGGGGTATCAGAAAGAAACTAAAGTATTTTTGATACCCTGATTTTTTAATAATATTACAAGGAGGAAATGCTAATGAAATGTATTAAATGCGGAGCACAATTAAGTGAAGGAATGGCATTTTGTCCGGCCTGCGGGGCGGCGCAAAATGAAAATCCCCAGAGCGCTGTTAATAATCAGCAGCCTGAGTATGGTAACGGAAATACATATCAGCCGCAGGAACAGCAGCAGTGGCAGCCGCAACAGCCACAAGGACAACAGCAGTGGCAGCCGCAGCCGCAGCCGCAACAGCAGTCACAGCCGCAGCAACAGCAACAGTGGCAGCCCCAGCAGCCATATTCACAGTATCAGCAGCAGAATAACGGGTTTGCTCAAAATAATTTACAGTATGGAAATGATATGACGGCGAAGAAAAGCTCCAAAAAACCTTTGATTATAGCGCTGATAGCAGCCATAATTATAATTATAGGTCTTGCGGTGACATGTATAGTACTTATAATATCAAAGGATTCTTCATCAAAAAATAATATAATAAATTCAAATTCTAATAATAACTCTGTCTCAAAGACTTCAACAGCAGAAGATACAGTTGAGGCTTTTTCGAAAGCGCTTGTGGAAGGTGATTATTCAAAGGCATCTGAATATGTATTATCCGGCGTGGATTATTTAGATTATGGAGATGTAGATTTAAGCAAGTCCGGTCTTAAAAAGAATTATCAGTATTTGACAGGATATGAAATTATTGGCACAGAAGAGTTTAGCAGAAAAGAATTGCAGGAAATAAATAATGATTTGGATTACAGTGATGAAATAACCGACGCACTTATAGTCGGAGTTAATTTTTTATATAATTATGACGATGATGATGCCGGGGTTTATGTTGTAAAAACAAGTAAGGGCTGGTATATAATAGCGATTGATAACTAATTAATAATTATATATAAATATATGCTTAAAGAAAGAGTAAAAAGAAATGATAGCAGAAAAATATATTACCCTGCTATCATTTCTTTTTTGTCCATATATTTATTATTTGCTTTTTAGCTCCATATGGTCCAGCGCATATTTAAGAGCCATTGTGATAAGTTCATTTCTGGAACGGTTGGTTTTGGCTGACAGGTTATTGTATTCCTCCTGTAAGGCTCTGTCAATGCGAATGGTCATTGTAACGGTTTTGTCCTCCTTAGGTGTAACGACAAATTTTTCCATAATGCAAATCCTCCATTAATTTTAAATACATTATAGAATTAACAATATAATTAAAACTATAACACAATATGCATTGTTATTTTACTTTACTTTTGTGTTACGTTATGATATAGTACAAATTAACCGGTTTAATACAAAAAGGAGGAAAAATTTATGAAATGTACAAAACGAAAAAAAGATGCAAGCTAAGGATTATATTTTGTCATGTATACAGCTCTGTAAACAGGGGAAACGGCAGGAAAGGCGCTTTGGCACCTTTTTATGCTTAAGAAAGAGCAGGTATTATTTGATAAGAGATAAAAAATTTGTCAGGGTTAAAGGGAGTATTTAATATAAAAGAGGCTGCCCCATTAAGAAAAATGTATGCAGGATATTGAAAAACGGTTTATGCCGGAATTATATCCTGTATGTAAAATTCTTAATGGGACAGCCTCTTTGGTTTTGCTTCATTGTCAATAAAATAAAGGTAAAAGAGCCCTATTAATTGTATTGCTTTCATCAGTATGACCATTGCTCTGGCACCAGTATACAAGATAGCCGACAAAGGTATGACAAAGGGAAAAATAAAGCTCACTTGAATTTGATGGATTAATTATAGAGCCATCCCTTTGTCCCATAATAATATAATCAGTTATTGAATCAGAGATGCTGTCGGGGAAATAGACAGCCTTGCTTATATCGCATACACATGCTGAAACAAAGGCCTGAGTCATATCATATCCCTTTGAGGTAAGAACAGAAAAAAGTATGTTAAAGGCTTCTATGACAAGAGCTTTTCCGTTGCAGCCCAAGGAAGGAGCTTCCTGTTCATTGCTGTTATCTTTATTAGTATCAGCAGAATTAACTTCTGATAAATTTACGGGTATATTTTGGTTTTTAAGCTCACATATCGTATTGACAGAATTAATTATAAGTAAATGGAAATATTCGTATAAAATATCCTCCTTTGATTTGAAATGATAGTAAAGTGTAGGCTTTGTTATGCTGCACGCGCTGCATATTTCATTTACGGATACATTATTGTAGCCCTTTTCTATAAAAAGATTGCAGGAGGTGTTTATTATAATACTGTCAATATTTTTGTACGCCATAATAGCTCCTTTCATTATAAATCAGATTTATTTTATGAGCATAATAGTATAAACAGAAGAAAAATGCAATAAAAAATCTAAATTTTGTTCCTTACAAAGCCATACCGATAAAAGAATATAACTGGACTTTCAAAGGAAAATAAGGTAATATCTATTATTATATATGTATGAAATTCCAAAAGCATATATGGCATGAAAGCTTTTGGGACAGACGACAAAATTACACAGGGTATAGCCGGGTAATTAGAAAATGAGGTATGACACATGAAAAAGGAAGACAACCTTACATCAAGAATAAATAGGCATATAGATACCATGAGCAAGGGGCAGAAAAAGCTGGCAGGTTTTATTTTGGCAAATTACGACAGAGCAGTATTTATGACGGCAGCAAAAATGGGAAAAACGGTAGGAGTGAGCGAATCTACCGTAGTAAGATTTGCAACTTTGTTAGAGTATAAGGGATATCCTGAGTTTCAGAAGGCAATGGAAAGCCTTGTGCAGGAAAAGCTTAATTCCATAGAGAGAATAGAGGTTGCATCAGGTAAAATGTCAAGGCAGGAGGTTTTGGAAACCGTACTTAAAGCAGATGCGGAAAGGATAAAGCTTACATTGGACAATATTGACAGGAAGGCCTTTGAGACTGCAGTGGACTGGCTTCTTGACGCAAGAAGAATATATGTGGTAGGAGTCAGGAGCTGTACTGCCTTAGCTGATTTTCTCGGCTTTTATTTAAACATAATTTTTGATAACGTAAAGGTTATATCTACAAATAATTTTAGCGAAATGTTTGAGCAGATGATAAGGATAAACAAAAAGGACTGCATTATAGGAATAAGCTTTCCAAGGTATTCAATGAGGACACTTAAGGCTATGGAGTTTGCCAATGACAGAAATGCAAGGGTAATAGCAATAACAGACAGTAAAAATTCACCCTTAGGACTGTATTCCTCTTGTAATCTTCTTGCAAGAAGCGATATGGCGTCTATTGTAGATTCGCTGGTAGCGCCCTTAAGCGTTATAAACGCGCTTATTGTTTCACTATGCATAAAGAGACAGGATGAGGTTATAGAAAATCTGGAAATGCTTGAGGGCGTGTGGAATCAGTATCAGACATTTATGCCTGACGAGATAAACAGGGTTAATGATGAAAAAATAATTAATATTGAGGATAGAGATGAGTAAAATTATAATTATAGGCGGAGGAGCAGCCGGAATGATGGCAGCCCTTGCAGCTTCAGGCAACGGCAATAAGGTATGCCTTTATGAAAAAAATGAAAAGACAGGAAAAAAAATATACATAACAGGAAAGGGCAGATGTAATGTTACAAATGCGTCGGATTCTGAGCAGGTCTTTAAAAGCATAGTTTCAAATCCAAAGTTTAT
>ERZ777305.2598-NODE-2598-length-14902-cov-2.971509_pt1 | contig 14902 bp, 13 predicted proteins | sample MGYA00374965_ERZ777305 | MGnify/ENA primary metagenome ERZ777305 (study PRJEB29328, sample SAMD00013331) | mouse gut metagenome | study: EMG produced TPA metagenomics assembly of the Metagenome analysis of fecal microbiota from mouse which was promoted... | reverse complement strand
GCTTAGGAAAAAGCGGCGTCGGAAGAGTACGGCGAGAGACGCCAGGGAGACCGCCCGCAGGGCCAGTACGGAGAGAGACGCCAGGGAGACCGCCCGCAGGGCCAGTACGGGGATAGACGCCAGGGAGACCGTCCGCAGGGCCAGTACGGGGACAGACGCCAGGGAGACCGCCCGCAGGGCCAGTACGGAGACAGACGCCAGGGGGACCGCCCGCAGGGTCAGTATGGGGACAGACGCCCGGGCCAGTACGGGGATAGACGTCAGGGAGACCGTCCGCAGGGTCAGTATGGAGACAGACGCCAGGGGGATCGTCCGCAGGGCCAGTACGGGGATAGACGCCCGCAGGGTCAGTACGGCGACCGGCGTCCGCAGGGCCAGTACAGCGCACAGGGCCGCGGAGGCTACGGCAAGGATTCCGACAAGGATTCCGGATACAATAACAGAGGCCGCGGGGGCAGCAGAGACAGCCGCGGAGGAGACAAGGGCAGCATTAAGGCGGATCTGGCAAATGAACTGACCAAAGAGCAGCGCGCAGCGGCTTTCAACGACCGCAGCCGCGACAAGAACCGTGACCGTGACCGCGACCGCGACATGGAGGACGGCGCAGCAAAGAACAAGAAGGATCCGAACCGCAAGGGAGCGTTTATCAAACCGAAGCCGCAGCCGGCCGCAAAGGAGAGGGAGGACGAGATCAAGACCATCATCCTGCCGGAGGTTGTGACGATTAAGGAGCTTGCCGACAAAATGAAGCAGGCGCCGGCAGCGCTCGTAAAGAAGCTGTTTCTTGAAGGAAAGATGGTATCCATCAACCAGGAAATCACCTTTGAGGAGGCGGAGGAAATTGCAATCAGCTACAACTGCATCGCCGAGAGGGAGGTGCGGGTTAATGTTGTCGAGGAGCTTCTGAAGGAGGACGCGGAGAGCGAGGAGCTTATGGAAAAGCGCCCGCCGGTTGTCTGTGTTATGGGGCATGTTGATCACGGAAAGACCTCGCTGCTCGATGCCATTCGTGAAACAAATGTAACAGCAAAGGAAGCCGGCGGCATTACGCAGCACATCGGCGCATATGTTGTGGAGAAAAACGGGGAGAGAATCACGTTCCTTGATACGCCGGGACATGAGGCGTTCACTTCGATGCGCATGCGCGGTGCGCAGTCCACGGATATCGCGATCCTTGTCGTGGCGGCGGACGACGGCGTGATGCCGCAGACCGTCGAGGCGATCAATCACGCGAAGGCCGCCGGCGTTCAGATAATTGTTGCCGTCAACAAGATCGACAAGCCGAGCGCCAATGTCGAGCGTGTAAAACAGGAGCTGACGGAGCATGAGCTCGTTGCTGAGGACTGGGGCGGCGATACGATTTTCGTTCCGGTATCTGCGCACACGAAGGAGGGCATTGAGCAGCTGCTGGAAATGATTCTGCTGACGGCGGAGGTATGCGAGCTGAAAGCAAATCCGAACCGCAACGCCCGAGGCATCGTGATCGAGGCGGAGCTCGACAAGGGACGCGGTCCGGTGGCGACGATCCTCGTTCAGAAGGGTACGCTGCATGTCGGAGACTGCGTGGCGATCGGGTCGGCGTACGGCAAGGTGCGTGCAATGATCGACGATAAGGGCAGGCGCGTGAAAGAGGCGACTCCGTCCACGCCGGTGGAAATTCTCGGTCTGAACGATGTCCCGGCAGCGGGAGAAATTTTCCTTTCCACGGACAATGAAAAGCAGGCGAGAACCATTGCCGAGGCGTATATTTCTCAGGGAAGAGAGAAGCTGCTGGCGGACACGAAGGCGAAGCTTTCGCTTGACGGGCTTTTCTCGCAGATCCAGGCCGGCAATATCAAGGAACTGAACCTGATTGTCAAGGCGGATGTCCAGGGCTCCGTGGAGGCAGTGAAGCAGAGTCTCTTAAAGCTGAGCAACGAGGAGGTTGCAGTACGCATTATCCACGGCGGCGTCGGCGCGATCAACGAGTCGGACGTGACCCTGGCGAGTGCATCAAACGCGATTATTATCGGCTTTAACGTGCGCCCGGACAATACGGCGAAGGATATTGCAGAACGCGAGAAGGTGGATGTGCGGCTGTACCGCGTTATCTACAACGCGATCGAGGATGTTGAGGCGGCCATGAAGGGAATGCTCGATCCGACCTATGAGGAGCAGGTGATCGGCCATGCCGAAGTGCGCCAGACCTTCAAGGCGTCCGGGCTGGGCGTAATCGCGGGTTCTTATGTGCTCGACGGAAAGATTGTGCGCGGCTGCTCCGCGAGAATCACGCGCGAAGGCACGCAGATTTTCGAGGGCCCGCTTGCTTCCCTGAAGCGGTTTAAGGATGATGTGAAGGAGGTTGCAGCCGGATACGAGTGTGGTCTTGTCTTTGAGAAATTCAATGACCTGCAGGAGTTTGACCAGGCAGAATTCTATATCATGGTGGAGGTACCGAGATAGAATGGGAAAAAGCAGCATTAAGAATACAAGAATCAATCAGGAGGTTCAGAAGGAGCTCAGTGTGCTGATCTCGCAGGAGCTCAAGGACCCCCGGGTAAATCCGATGACTTCCGTGGTGGCCGCTGAGGTCGCCCCGGATCTGAAGACGGCGAAAATTTACATCAGTGTTCTGGGCGACGAGGCCTCGCAGAAGAGTACGCTTGAGGGGCTGAAGAGCGCGGCGCCGTTTCTGCGCAGCGAGCTCGCACGGCGCATCAATCTCCGGAATACGCCGGAGCTGCGCTTTATCGGCGACCAGTCGATCGAATACGGCGTGAACATGTCAAAGCTGATTGATGATGTAACGGCCGAGCTGAAGGAGCGCGAGCAGAGGGAAGCGGCAGAGAAAGAAAAGGCAGGAGAATCCGGGGACGAGGAAACAAAGGAGCCGTAGAATGGGGAAGTGAAGGCCGGAGAGCGCCCTGGCGGCGAAAATCCGGCCGGCCCGGAATACAGAAGGCGGCAGAATCAGTGAGAGGAGCGTGAGGGCAGTGAAAACAGAGAACAGCCGGGAAAGCGCTTTTGAGGCGGCAGGAAGAAACCTTGTTTCCCTGCTTGCCGCCGAAGTCGGCGGAGCGGAGACAATCGCGATTGCCGGGCATATCCGCCCGGACGGCGACTGTACCGGAGCCTGCTTCGGATTATATAATTATCTGCAGGAAAATTACAATCGTTCGTTTGACAAATCCATAGATGTCTATATGAAAGATATGCCGGAGAGCTTTGCGTTTCTGAAAAATTCGGAGAAAGCGGTATGGGATTTTGAGGAGGAAAAACAGTACGATCTTTTTATTCTTGTAGATTCCAGCAGCCCGGACAGGCTCGGGGAGGCAGAGAAATATTTCCGGACCGCAAAGAGGACGATCTGTATTGATCACCATATCAGCAATGGCGGAGATTTTGCGGATCGGGTTGTTCTGGAGCCGGAACGCAGCTCGACCTGCGAGGTGCTATTCACCTGCATGGAACAGGATAAGATTTCACCTGCGGCTGCGGAAGCGCTCTATCTCGGCATTGTACATGATACCGGCGTGTTCCGGCACTCCAATACGACGGAGGAAACAATGCGCATTGCGGGAAGACTGCTGTCAATGGGAGCGGATTCGACCAAAATCATCGACGGCACTTTCTATGAGAAGACATATCTCGAGAATCAGATTCTCGGGCGCTGCCTGATGGAAAGCATGCTTGTGCTGGACGGGCGGGTGATCCTGTCCTGCTTGAGCCAGAAAACGATGGAGCTTTACGGGGCCGCCCCGGCAAACTTAAGCGGCATTATTGACCAGCTGCGCGTTACGCGGGGGGTGGAGGTTGCCGTGTTTATCTACGAGCTTTCTCCCCAGGAGTTCAAGGTCAGCCTGCGCTCGAACGGCGAGGTTGACGTCAGCAAAACGGCCGTGTTTTTCGGCGGCGGCGGGCACCGGAAAGCGGCCGGCTATGATGCGCGGGGGAGACTCCACGATATTATCAACAATCTCACAGCCGGCCTGGAGCATCAGCTTGAGGAGCTCGGAACATGAACGGGGTTATCAATATCCGCAAGGAGCGCGGCTGCACTTCCTTTGATGTTGTGGCGAAAATGCGCGGAATCCTAAAGCAGCGGCGCATCGGCCACACGGGGACGCTTGACCCGGAAGCGGAGGGCGTGCTGCCGGTCTGTGTTGGCTCGGCAACGAAGGCCTGCGGGCTGCTGACCGAAAAGGATAAAACATACGAGGCGGTGCTGAAGCTCGGGCTGGAGACCGATACGCAGGATATGACGGGAACTGTGCAGAAGACCTGCCCTGTGGCAGTATCCGAGGCCGAAGTGCAGGCGGCGGCAATGTCGTTTGTCGGCACATACCTGCAGACTCCGCCGATGTATTCGGCGGTCAGGGTCGGAGGAAAACGGCTGTACGAGCTGGCGAGGGAGGGAAAAGTGATTGACCGCAGCCCGCGTCCGGTCACAATTTATGCTCTTGAGCTTCAGGAAATAGCCCTTGGCAAAGAGGAAAACGAGGTTCGGTTTACGGTGACCTGCAGCAGGGGAACCTACATCCGGACGCTCTGCGAGGACATCGGGCGAAAGCTCGGCTGCGGAGGCTGCATGAAATCGCTGCGGCGGACGCGCGTCAGCTCGTTTGAGCTTTCGGACAGCATAACGCTCGCGGAGCTTGAGGCGCTGCGCGACGCCGGACGGCTGGCCGAGGCGGTACTTCCAGCGGACAGGCTGTTTTCGGATTTTCCGGCTCTGTATACGACAAAGGAAGGTGATTTGTACCTTTATAATGGAAATAAGCTTCCGATAAATACGGTAAGGCCGGCGGAGGGTTTTGTGCTGTCTGTCGGCAGGGACGGCGTGACGGTACTTACGGAGGGAGATGCCGGGAGCTGCACCGGATCGGAAGATATTGTGCAGAAGGCGGTAAGTACGGCGGAGAAAGCCGGGAGCTGCGCCGGAGCGGAGGATATTGCGCAGAAGGTGGTAAATTCTGCCGGGGATCGTGATGTTCAGGAGTCTTCTGGAGGCGATACGGCGGAATCGGAGGTGCGTTGCTGGTATCGTGTTTATGACAGCTCCGGATGCTTTTATGCACTTTATAAGTATAATGCAGAAGAAAAGGTCTTCCGTACTGTAAAAATGTTTATACCGGAATAGGTAAGAGCAGGAGGTTGCTGCATGGAATATATCAGTTCGTCTTCCTTCTCGCTTCGGAATACCTGCGTCACGCTCGGAAAATTTGACGGCCTTCATCTGGGGCATCGGAAGCTGTTTGCCTTACTGGAGGAAGAAAAGCGCCGCAGCGGCTGTCAGAGTGTTGTCCTTGCATTTGATTTCCGGCCCGGCATGTTTCAGGAAAAGGAGGGCTTCCGGTTTATTTACACGGAGGAAGAAAAGAAGCTGCTGCTCGCCCGGGCAGGAATTGACTGCTATATTTCCTATCCGGTCACCCGGGAGACAAGCGGGATGGAGGCGGAGGATTTTATCCGGCAGATTCTTGTGGAGCAGCTGGATGCGCGGCTGATCGCGGTCGGGGAGGACAACCGGTTCGGGCACAACCGGCGCGGGGATGCTGCCATGCTGCGGAAATTCTCTTTGGAGGGCGGCTTCCGCGTGGAAGCTCTTCCCAAGGTGCGGCTGGACGGGGAGACTGTCAGCAGTACGAAAATCCGGGAGGAGCTGCAGCGCGGGAATATGGAGAGTGTGAATGCAATGCTCGGGGCGGCCTACCATATTGTCGGGACGGTGGAGCATGGCAGAAGGCTGGGACGGACGCTCGGCTTTCCGACGCTCAACATAATTCCGCCTGCAAAGAAGCTTCTGCCGCCTTTCGGGGTTTACGCCTCCGTGACGGAGCTTGGGGGAGTGCGGTACGCAGGTGTGACGAATATCGGCGTGCGGCCGACGGTCGGCCGGCAGGAGAGGGCATGGGTTGAAACGCATCTCTTTGATGTTCAGCGGGACTGCTACGGGGAACTGGTTCAGACCGAACTGCTGCACTTTCTGCGTCCGGAGCAGAGTTTTCCGGGTACGGAGGCCCTGCGGGAACAGCTCGCGCGGGATGCGGCTGCGGGCCGACGGTGCTGTGAGGGGATGGTTCAGGGTTCTCCGGGGCCGGCTGCTAAGATTATAAATAATTTATGAAATTATTCTAACAAAAAAGAAAATTGGGGTCTTGAAATTTTTTACCTTTTATATTACAGTATAAATGTCAGGGCATGCGCGCGGGTTTCAGGGGCTCCCGTAAAAGAGAGCTGCCGCCGGGTGCTTTGTCAGGAAACAATAAAAGATACATAGAAAAGGAGAATGAAACATGAATTATCTTTCAAAAAAGAACTTTGGGGTTCCCGGCATGATTCTTGCCGCGCTTTCTGTGCTGATGGGATACGGCCTCTATGCGGGAAGCTTTTCCCTGCTCTGGGTGACTCTGGCGTTCGCCGGCATTATTTATCTCTTCGATTTTGACGATTTCGTGAAAGGAAGTTTCCGTCAGTCCATGCTTGTCGCTTTTTACGGCTGGATCGTAAAGCTTCTGATCAACATGTTGAACACTGTGCTTGATTGGTTTTCCGGTGCGGCGACCGGCTCCAAGGGAGTCCGCACGGTCTACAACATTTTTGACAAGATCGTTGAGGTGATCGGGGACTGCGCAGGTTTTCTTTTCCTTCTGCTCTTTATCGTTCTGCTGCTTGCGGCAATCCGGGGAGAAGTAGCGAAAATCAATCTGTTCAACATCAGCGGAACCGCAAAAAAGGAAACCACAGCATGCCCGAAGTGCGGCGAGCAGGTGGAAAAGGGAGCAGCTTTCTGCCCGAAATGCGGCGGAAAAATGGAGTAAGAGGACAAAATTATTTCCGTCCGCTTGTTTTATCAACGCTGTGTTTTACGCTTTACAAATTCTATAATTCATGCTACAATGGATGCTGTGTCCGGGCTGACCGGATACAGCATTTTCTCAGCCGACGCTCAGAGTCAGGATGCTCCGACCTCTCTCCTGGTGTCAGGCGATTATATTTCAAGGAGGTTTTACCATGATCAGCAAAGAAAAGAAAGCAGAGATTATTGCAGCTTACGGAAGAACGCCGGAAGATACCGGTTCTCCGGAGGTTCAGGTTGCGCTTCTCACGGAGAGAATCAATGAGCTCACCGAGCACCTGAAGAACAATCACAAGGATCATCATTCCAGAAGAGGACTTCTGAAAATGGTAGGTCAGAGAAGAGGACTTCTTGACTATTTAAAGAAGTCTGACATGGATGCTTATCGTAAGCTGATCGACCGTCTCGGTCTGAGAAAGTAATCCTGATTTCTTTCGGGATTAAAAAAGGTGCGGTATCCGGCAAAACCGGATACCGCATCTTTTATATACAGGGCATCCGCACGAAGCTGTACGCAGAACGGACGCCCTTAAAACGTTTCGCCGATAAAGAAGCGGCATGGAATTGTGCAGGCAGAAGATAGACCGCTTTCTGCCTGGCTGCGGACTCCGAACTTACTCGGCCGCCGGTGTTACGCTGGCTTCCGGGTTCGGGGTCGGCGTCGGCACAGGAGTTACCGACGGGAGATGGAGATGATCCTTCTTGTCCGTCAGGCGGTAAGGCTCCGATTTGCCTGCAATATACTCGCTGACTGCACGGGATGCGAGCGTGTCGGAAATGGTTTCGGTGACGGTCTCCGGGCGCTGTCTGGAACGGAACGCCACAATATGATAGGAGTGGCCGGTTTTATCTTCGACAGCGGTGATATCGGTTGCGGTGCGCCCTTCTTCAAACAGCCAGTCGCGGTACAGCGTGTTTGCGGAAGAATATGTGACGTCGGACTTCAGAGAAGCGTTCTTTAGAGAATCCTTGTCGTCTCCGCTGTCCTCCGAACCGCCTTCCTGGGAGTCCTTGTCTGAGTCGTCCTCCTCCGAAGGAATCTCGCCGCCGTATTCGCCGTAGAGTGCCAGGAAGGGTTCGCCGGCCTGGAAGCGGGCCATAAACTCGTCCGCTTTTTTCTTTGCATCCTCCATCGCCTTGCTGATTTCCTCCTCGGAAGCACCTTCCGCGATCTCGGCCTTCAGCTCCAGCAGATTGAAGTTTATTGTGTCATAGCTGTTTTTATTTTCCGCGTAGTAGGACTCAACTGCTTCGTCGGAAGGCTTGTTCTGCTCCAGCAGATAATCGTTGTGGGCGCTGGCCGTCAGCAGCTGGGTAAGAATATCCTTCAGGGAGGATTTTGAAGCATAGGAGCCAAAATTTGCCTTAAGATATTTGTCCAGCGTCATGGAATTGGCAGCAGCGTCGCTCTCGCAGGAAGCAAAAAATTCGTCGTACTTCTCCTTGACATCGTAGGTCAGGCCCTTTTCCTTTGCGTCGTCGATCAGAATAAAGCACTGGCGGATGCTGTCAACCGTGGTCTGGTCAAAATACTGCTGCCAGGTCATCGTCTCGTCAAAGTCCTGTTCGGAAAGACTCTTTGTGCCGTCGATCATACCGAAATAAGTGTACATGCTCCGTGTGTAGTTCGTAAAATATCCCGACATAAAGTCGTATTCGATTTTGTTGATCGAATGGCCACCGATGCGGATGTACTCCGACTTTACGCGGATCTGCCTGCCGACCGGCACGGCGATTGCGACGACGGCGATCAGCGCGATAATGACTGCGGCGGTGATGCGGGTCATTTTGCGCTGACGTTTTTCGCGGATTTCCGCCTCCTTCCTGGCAAGCATTTTGCGGTCATATTTTGTCATTTTCTTTTCGGAATTTTCCGTTGCAGGGATGTTGTTTTTCCCCATGTTCGTACCCTCCATTTCAGCTCCTTGGCGGAGCTCTCATTCTCTCTTTCGAGGCAATACCCATATAATACAGTATTTTGTGAAAATAATAAAGGATATTCACAGATATTTCAAGATTTTTTTTTGAGAAGAATTAAGGATGACAAAAAAGGGGAAAACAGGTATAATGAACTGCAGGGTAAGGGAACAAGAAACGGGGAGCTTTTGATGGAAACGAAATCATTTTTTGATCAGGTATATGAAGTTGTGGCGCGCATACCTTGCGGGAAGCTGGTTTCTTACGGGCAGATTGCACGGATGCTCGGCCGTCCGCGCGCGGCCCGGCAGGTGGGTTATGCAATGCGGTGCTGCCCGGAGAAGCTCCCGTGGCAGAGGGTGGTGCGCTCGGACGGCTCGATTGCGGGCGGCGGTTATATGCAGCTGCGCAGAGCAATGCTGGAGAAGGAAGGAATCCCGTTTCTGGCGGACGGACGTGCGGATATTGCTGCATGTTGCTGGGACGGGGGCTGCAGAGCCGAAGCCCGGTGCTCCGCTGCCGGGGAGCCGGGTGCAGAAGGGGAACCGCCGGAAAGACAGGGTTAAAGGCCGTGTCCTGGAACCGGTACTAAGAAAGCGCACCGGGGAAAACGAAGCGGAGATTGCTGAGCGGTTGCAGGAGGGAGACTGAGAATGAGAACGAGAGAGGAAGCCATTGCGTTTTGCAGGGGATTTTCGGATGTACTGGAAGATTATCCGTTTCATGACGATAACTGGACGGCGATGCGGCACTGCGGCAATAAAAAAATATTTGCCCTTATTTTTGAAAGGGACGGGAAGATCTGGATCAATGTCAAATGTGATACGGAATGGCGCGATTTCTGGAGGGCAGCGCATGCGTCCGTGCTTCCGGGATACCATATGAATAAAGAACACTGGAATTCCGTTATTCTGGACGGTACGGTGCCGGACGGGGATGTGGAGCGGATGCTGCGGGAGAGCTATGAGCTGACAAAGCCCGTGCGGCGGCAGAAGTGAATGGAGGAGCTTATGGCAAAAATATTGGCGTTCGGGTTGTCTTCGGACGAGCTGATGAAGGTGAAAAGAGCTGCGGGCGGTCTGAAGCTGCGAGTGGAAACAGTGCCGGGCACGCTGCTGCGGCAGACGATCGGTGCGCTGGCATCGCAGAGAATCGACACTCTTGCAGAGAAGATGCATCCGGGGGCGGAAATGGAGATTTTTGACGGAACACCCCCGGGCGAAAGCATGCTTGTGTTCTGCGGTCTCGGGGAGGGGCAGCTCGATAAACTGCTTGCAGCGCTGAGACGAAATGAGGTGCATGTGGATTTCAAGGCGGTGCAGACGCCGACCAACCAGCAGTGGAGCGCGCTTCGGCTGTATGCCGAAATGGAGCGCGAGAAAAACAGCTTTCGTTCCTGACAGAGGCAGGACAGGGAGAAACCGAAGCAGGATATAGGAAAAAAGAAAGAGGAACTTTTGCGACACAAAAGTACTCTTTTGAGAGCTATCATTAAACCGTGCCGCGGGTCTTCCTGCGGCACGAAACGATAAAAGGACGCAAGGGGTATAACAATGAAACAGCTTGTTGCGGGAATTCTTGCCCATGTGGATGCCGGGAAAACAACATTATCGGAAGGAATACTGTATCAGGCGGGGAGTATCCGGAAGCTGGGGCGGGTTGACCATAAAAATGCCTATCTGGACACCGACGCACAGGAGCGCAGCCGGGGGATTACCATATTTTCCAAGCCGGCGCAGCTGCGCTTCAGGGAGATGGATCTCACTTTGATTGATACCCCGGGACATGTTGATTTTTCGGCGGAGATGGAGCGCACACTGCAGGTGCTTGACTGCGCGGTGCTGGTAATCAGCGGCACGGACGGGGTTCAGGGGCATACGGAAACACTGTGGCGGCTGCTGGCGCATCACCGGATTCCGACTTTTGTGTTTGTCAATAAAATGGATCTTTCAGGAGCCGACCGGGAACTGCGGCTGCTCAACCTGAAAAACAGGCTTTCGGACAGCTGCATTGATTTTTCCGGAAAAACGTCGGAGAGCTTTTATGAGGAGCTGGCGCTCTGTTCCGAGGAGCTTCTGGAGGAATATATGGAACGGGGACAGCAGGAGACTTCCTCGATTGCGTCTGCTGTAAAAAAAAGACTGGTATTTCCGGTATTTTTTGGCTCAGCACTGAAGCTGGACGGTGTGGATCGGCTTTTGGACGGGATAGAGAAATACTGCCCCGAAAACGAATATCCGGAGGAATTCGGAGCAAAGGTGTATAAGATTGGCCGGGACGATCAGGGAAAAAGGCTGACCTGGATGAAAATCACGGGGGGCAGACTCTGTGTGCGTGAGCTGCTGAGCAGCGAAAAACCCGGGACGCCGGCAGGGGGCGGTAAGAATCGCGCGGAAAACGCGGAAAGGGACGGGCTGTCCGGAGAGAGCAGCGGTGAGAACCGTGCAGAAAATACGGAAAGGGACGGGCTGCCTGAAGATGGCGGTCAGAACCGCGCAGAAAATGCGGGAAGGAACGGGCTGCCTGAAGATGGCGGTAAGAACCGCGCAGTAAATGCTGGAAAAGACAGCTTACCGGGAAGAGCGGGTTCGCGCAGATCTGACGGGGATACGGTGAAGGAAAAGGTCGATCAGATCCGTATTTATAACGGTGCAAAATATCGTGCGGTCGACTGCGCGCCCGCCGGCACGATCTGTGCAGTGACCGGGCTGACGCATACCTGTCCCGGACAGGGCTTTGGTGCGGAGCCGCCGTCCGGCCCGCCGCTCTCGGTTCCTGTTATGACCTGGCGGCTGCTGCTTCCGGAGGGAACGGACGCGTCGGTGATGCTGAAAAACCTGCGGCTTCTTGAGGAGGAAGAGCCGCTGCTTCATATCCGCTGGAACGCGGCGCTGCAGGAAATCCAGGTGCAGCTGATGGGCGAGGTGCAGATCGAAGTTCTGACGGAGCTGATCCGGGAGCGTTTCGGTGCTGTGGTCCGTTTTGATCAGGGCAGCATTATGTACCGGGAAACCATATCGGAGACCGTCGAGGGAATGGGGCATTACGAGCCGCTTCGACATTACGCCGAGGTACATCTTCTGATGGAGCCGGGAGAGCCGGACAGCGGTCTTGTTTTTGCTTCCGCAGTCAGCGTGGATGAGCTTGACGGAAACTGGCAGCGGCTGATTCTGACTCATCTTGAGGAGCGGGAGCATCCAGGAGTGCTTACGGGCTCGCCGGTCACGGATATGAAAATTACGCTGGCCGCCGGGCGTGGGCATATCAAGCACACGGAGGGAGGCGACTTTCGCCAGGCAACCTACCGCGCCGTCCGGCACGGGCTGATGCGGGCCAAAAGCGTGCTGCTTGAGCCGTATTACGAATTCCGCCTGGAGCTTCCGCCGGAGAATCTCGGGCGGGCCATGGCAGATATCGAGCGTATGTGCGGCGAGTTCGGCCCGCCGGAACAGGAGGGAGAGTACGCGGTGCTCTGCGGCAGTGCGCCGGTATCGGAGCTGCAGGGCTACACATCGGTGCTGACTGCTTATTCGCATGGTCTGGGAAGAATTGTCTGCCGGCTGAAGGGGTATGCGCCGTGCCATAATGCCGAGCAGGTCATCGCGGCCGCAGGCTACCGGGCCGGGGCAGATATCGACAATCCTGCAGATTCGGTTTTCTGTGCCAACGGAGCCGGCTTTACTGTGCCGTGGCAGGAGGCAGAAAATTATATGCATATTCCTCCGGTTTATACGGGAGGAAAGGGGAGCGGAGCCGGCCTGAAAACGGATGTTCTCCGGAAAAAGCAGGGAGCGGACGGAGAAGAGGAGCATCCGGGGGCCGGAAAGAGCGGGGACTACCTCGGGCGCTCTTATGCAGAGGACAGGGAACTGGAGGAGATTTTTAAGCGGACCTTCGGCGAGGTCAGGCGGCGCACCCCGGTCGGCGCAAACAGCCTTGGAAGGGAGAGCGCGGGCAGGAAGAAAAACAGGAAAGAGGACGTGCAGCCGCCGGCCGTCCCCGGCACAAAAACGGTTGAATCAGGAGCTCTTCCAAAAGGACACGAAGGGCAGGAAGCACGAGTTGACCGGCGGCTTTTTCTGGGGAACAAAAGCAGCGGTGAGCTCCCCGAATATCTTCTGGTAGACGGCTATAATGTAATCTTTGCCTGGGAGGAGCTGACCGAACTTGCAAGAGAAAATCTGGATTCCGCGCGGCAGCGGCTGATGGATATTCTGTGCAATTACCAAGGCTATGTCCGGTGCAGGCTGATTCTTGTTTTTGACGCCTACCGCGTGAGAGGCGGACACGGCGAGGTGCAGAAATATCACAACATCCATGTTGTTTATACGAGGGAGGCCGAGACGGCGGACATGTATATTGAGAAGGTATCGCATGAACTGGGGCGAAAATACCATGTGACTGTGGCAACCTCGGACGCGCTTGAACAGCTGATTGTCATCGGACAGGGCGCCGTGCGCATTTCCTCCCGGGAGCTCAAGGAGGAGGTGGAGCATGTCACGCGCCGCAGGCTGGAGGAATATACCGGACGGCAGCAGAGCGGAAAAAATTATCCGCTGCGCGACGCACTGGAGAGGAGCGCGGCGGATGGGCAGGAAGGCAGAGATTAACCAAGGAACTGCACGCAGACTGTGAAACGGGCTGTTCCTGCCGCAAGATACTGTAAACGCTCTTTCGGATTTGCCTGGCTTCTTTTACTTCCTCTTTCCGCGAAAGATACCTCTGGGTGAGCGTTTTCCGCTCGGCGGTCCGCTTGGCATACTCCGCTTACCATGCCTTTGCCGGGATTGCGGTCTTGCCGTTCCTCATGCCTTTGAGATAATCTTTTGTTGCTGTAAACAGGATTTGCTCACTTTTGGTCAGCGGCTTCTTCCCTTGTACTTGAATTAAATGCCGGCTTACTCGATGTGCTTTTTCAGAGCGGCTAACCGCCATTTAACGGGTTTCAGCTTACCATGAGCAGGGGTGGTCAGCTCGGTGTTATCGGCTTCTTCTTTCAGTCAGTTTTGCAGTTTGGAGATACGAACCCTTAACGCAAACTCTTATTCATTACTTCGATTTCCAGATTGAGGCCGCCCGCAGTAGTGCAGATTGCTTTTCCCGAGTGGGCGTGGTATAATTTTTCCGGTACAGACAGACCGGCAGATCGGAATATAAATGGAGAATAAGTGTATGAAAGATTATGGAGAATTGTGGGATGATTACTCGATTGAGTTTAATTCAAAATTGGTAGATTGTAACGGAGACTGGAGCAAACTTGATAAAGATGAACAAGAAATTGCGGCTTTATGGAAGCTATTTGTGGACATCAATAATGGAGGTTTTATTCAGTTTTTCTGCAACTGGGGATTTGAATGTTTATGCTATGCCATGCGAGGATTAAAACGCATCGAAGATACCAGCCTCTATGATTTACTGGCAGATACATATTATGATGTTCTGGAGAAGTTCAAAAATGACACCAGACTGACAGCGTATTGGGATATACCGGAATATCTGACAGATGAAGATGAGAAACACCTTGATATTACCGATACACAATTCTACGAAACAGAGTGTGAAAATTTTACAAAAATGGCTTATGAATATTACTGCCAGACATTGAAGAAAACCGTAACACCGTTTGATGCTTAACTTCCGGTTTGCAGGCAAACGAAAAATCAGAACAGGGCAGCGGTGACTGGCGTTGGCGATCCCGCCGCCCTACCCGTTATCGTTCCACATCCTGCGTCCTGCGGGGCTGTTTCTTCCGCAAGATACTGCAAACGCTCTTTCTGATTTTCCCGGCTTCTTTACTTCCTCTTTCCGCGAAAGATACCTCTGGATGAGCGTTTTCTGCTCGGAGATCAGCTTGGCCTGTTTCGCTTTCCATGCCTTTGTAGGCATTGTGGTCTTGCCGTTCATTACGCCTTTGAGATAATCTTTCGCCGCCATAAGCTTCTGTAGATAATCATTGTTTTCATCTCCAACGGAAAGGCGGGATTACAGCGCGGTGATTTTGTTGTACTGTTTCATGGCGTGTCCTCCGTTTCGTCAATATAGGTTTGCTTACAGTTTATGCGCTCCATGAAGCGTTTTGTCAAGTGCTTTTTTGATTATTGACGCAAGCCCTTGTTAGTGCAGCGGGAAACGGGGCAGGAAGAACGG
>ERZ777305.2597-NODE-2597-length-14908-cov-2.992325_pt1 | contig 14908 bp, 17 predicted proteins | sample MGYA00374965_ERZ777305 | MGnify/ENA primary metagenome ERZ777305 (study PRJEB29328, sample SAMD00013331) | mouse gut metagenome | study: EMG produced TPA metagenomics assembly of the Metagenome analysis of fecal microbiota from mouse which was promoted... | reverse complement strand
ATCTTTTTGTAGTTTCATAAGCTCTCTGCATTTCTTGCATCTTTTTGGAAAAGTAAGCTTTTTTGATTCATAATATAATTTTTCCCCGGGAGTAAAAAATGAACTCCCGCATTCCTTGCATGTCAGCAGAAAATCTTTTCCTTCTTTCGAATTCATTATCGTTATTCCTTTCAGCGATATCGTATATTCCCCTTCGTGACTGCCCGGAACGACGTATCAATATTTATTTTGAGCCGGCTGAATGCAGTGATACTCATTAATAAAAGTTATATTCCGGGTGTTGTTTTGGGAATGTTTGAAATCCGCCTTGACAAACTGCAGGGTTAATATATCGCTAATTTTATAATACTATGTTCTGGAAAATTTTTCAATAGACAGGTTAAAGAAAAAGATTCAATATAAAAGATTCTGAATATCAATAGATATTTTTACAGTATCCGTTTATAATGAGCGGTTAGTTATATACTAATATTTTATAAATAATTATACTATTTTTTCTTTTATAATATTATATGCCTGAGAATTTATGCCTCCGTTAAAATAACTGATCAGGCAGTTATTTAACGCGGATAACTGCCTGACAAAATCGAAGTCACATATAGGACGTGGATTCCCAAACCTCATCTAATATCTCATCCATTTCATCGTCCTCCAGGTCAAATGCTTCTGCCACTCCCGCTTTCAGTCTCTCATACAATACGTTACCTTCCTCGCCATCCGCCGCGTCCCATTGCTCGGCAGAACTGATATTGCATTCTTATAAGATTTTCATAATTTTCTGCTTGATTTCTTCTATGTCCTCTCTATCCATAACAGCACCTCCTTATTCCAAATACAGCGGCCTCTATTGCGGGATTCCTATTGTGATGGTCATATCATGACTTCCCGTTCCAGCAGTACGTACACAGCTTCTTCGGATCGATCTCCACCGCCTCCATCATATCGTCGAGCCGGTTGAAGCTGAGCGAGGTGAAGCCGAGCTCCCTGCGGATCTCCTCGACCATCGCTGCATATTCCGGCGTGTCCGGGTTGGCGTAGCGCTCAAGCACTTCCTCGTCGTTTGCCTTGTCGCCTTCCAGACGCGCGATAACGCGGCGTGTGATCAGATCCATATCCGAGGTGGAGCGGGAGAAGTTGAGGTATTTGCAGCCGTAGAGGATCGGCGGGCAGGCCGGGCGGATGTGTACCTCGCTCGCGCCGCTCCGATAGAGGAATTCCGTTGTCTCGCCGAGCTGCGTGCCGCGGACAATGGAATCGTCGATCAGCAGCATTTTTTTACCCTGGATCAGATCATGCACCGGGATAAGCTTCATCTTGGCGATCAGATTGCGCTTTGTCTGTATGGTCGGCATAAAGGAGCGCGGCCAGGTCGGCGTATATTTAATGAACGGACGGGAAAACGGGATGCCCGACTCATTCGCGTAGCCGACCGCATGTGCGGTTCCGGAATCCGGCACACCGGCTACGATATCCGGCCTTGCATTGTCGCGCCGCGCCATCAGCTTGCCGCAGTTGTTGCGCATGCGCTCCACGCTGATTCCCTCGTAGGAGGACGAAGGATAGCCGTAGTAAACCCAGAGAAAGGTGCAGATTTTCATTTCGCTGCCCGGCTTCACCAGCGTAACGACGGAATCCGCCGTGAAAACAACCACCTCGCCCGGGCCGAGTTCGCGGTAATCCTTGTAGCCGAGATTGAGATAGGCAAAGCTCTCAAACGCCGCGCAGATCGAGCCGTCCTTTTTGCCGAGTGCGACCGGCGTGCGCCCCATCCGGTCGCGCGCTGCGTACACGCCTTTCGGGGTCAGAAGCAGGATGGACATCGAGCCGTCGATCAGCTCCTGAGCATAGCGGATGCCGTCGACGAGATTTTCCTTCTGATTAATTATGGAGGCGACAAGCTCCGTCGCGTTGATATCGCCGCCGCTCATCTCAAGGAAATGTGTGTTGCCGCTGCGGAAAACCTGGCTGACGATCTCGTCCGCATTATTGATTTTTCCTACGGTTGAGATTGCGTAGGTGCCGTGATGGGAGCGCACGATCAGCGGCTGCGGCTCGTAATCCGAGATACAGCCGATTCCGTACCAGCCGGACATTTCATTGACATCCTTCTCAAATTTGGTGCGGAACGGAGAATTTTCAATGTTGTGGATCGCCCGGTTGTAGCCGTCTTTTCCGTAGACAGCCATACCCCCGCGTCTGGTGCCGAGATGGGAATGATAATCCGTGCCGAAAAACAAATCAAAAACGCAATCCTCTTTTGAGGCTACTGCAAAAAAACCGCCCATGCGATGTCCTCCCTGAATTGTAAAAGATCGCGGCACAAGCCTGCCGCAGGCTGAATTTTCTGCTCCGGTGCCGCTGTCTGGCCGGGGGCGGACAAAATTCCGTTTCTTATTGTCAACAAAAAATCCTAACCTATTATAAACACAAAAAGGGAAGAAATCAAGTATGAGTGCGAATGTCCTTACGGTTCTCTGCCGGTTATTTTCCGGCAGCATTCCCGATAAATTCCAGCCGTGGCATCCGTGATTTCCGGGGGAAGCGCGGGTGCGGGGGTCACGCCGTTCAGTCCGCGCTCGGTCAGCCAGTCGCGGACAAACTGCTTGTCGTAGGATTTCGGGGACACACCCGTGCGGTAATCGTCTGCAGACCAGAAGCGGCTGGAATCCGGTGTCATCAGCTCATCCGCCAGGGTGAGAACACCGTTTTCGTCATAACCGAATTCGAATTTTGTATCAGCGATGATAATGCCGTTTTTCAGCGCATGCGCGCTGCAGGCGCGGTACAGGTCAAGGCAGACCGAGCAGATTCGCTCTGCTTCCACGTCGCCGAGCGCCTCCCGCAGCCGTTCGAGAGAGACGTACTCGTCATGTCCGGTGCTGTTTTTTATGGAAGGGGTTATTATGGGCTCGCTGAGTTTTTCCGCAAGTTCGTATTCCCGGTCAAAGCTCCGGCCGCAGAAGCTTTTCGAGCGGCTGTATTCCGCCCATATACTGCCGAACATATAGCCCCGGACAACAAATTCCCACGGCAGCATTTTCAGCTTCCTGACAAGAACCGTGCGCCGGTCATACAGTGCGGGAGCCTCGGAAAAGCAGAGCGGCAGATCGGAGAGCTGATCTGAAAGAATGTGGTTCGGAATAATGTTCCTGGTGAAATGAAACCAGTAGAGGGAAAGCTGGTTCAGAACAACACCCTTGTCCCGGATTTCTGAGCCGAGGATTACATCAAATGCGGAGATCCGGTCTGTTGTGACAATCACAAGTTCCTTCCCGCTGACTTCGTAAACTTCTCTGACTTTTCCTGAAATAATTTTCTTCATTGCGTTTCTCCTTTTCTGATTGGATATTTCCCGGTTGCTTCCCGTCCTACTCCTGCTTTATGGCGTAGATTGTATCCATGCAGTGCTGGTGCGGGATGCCGCCGCTCATGCAGTCGAAGATGGTTTCGCTGCAGGAGGAGATCAGCCAGTCTGCGTAGTGGGTGAAAAGCTCTCCGGAAACCCATTTGTACCGGAACGCTTTTTCGTCGGAGGGAGATTTAAGAAACGGCTTCCGCACAAAAACATTGAGTGCGTGAAGCCCTCCGGTGCTCGTGTGGTTCTGATAATTTTCCAGGATTTCTGCGCGCAGTTTCTGAGGAATGTAATGCAGGGCTCCAGAACAGAAAATAATGTCAAACTCACTGTCCAGCCGGAAATCCAGCATATCTGCCTGAAAAAAGTTTACCTCCGCCCGCATCCGCTCCGCCAGCTGCCTGGCTTTTTCCAGCCCGGAATGGGTCGCGTCGAATGCGGTTACAAGATAACCGTTCCGCGCAAAAAATACGGCGTCCTTCCCTTCGCCGCAGGCCACATCCAGCAGGCGCAGAGGCTTTGCCGGCGGACAGAGCTTCATCACCTCGTAACACATCTGTGATGGCTGGATTCCCCAGTAATAGCCGTCCGTCTGATAGCGCTCCTCGTAATCTGTGATTTTCCGCTGCTCCGCAGCATAGCCCAGAAGCGAGTCAATGCTGCAGTGCAGGGTATTTGCCAGAAGCGGCAATGCGGAAATGTCAGGCAGAGAATTTCCGGTTTCCCACTTTGAAACTGCCTGAAACGAGACATTGACAAGCCCCGCAAGCTCCTCCTGAGTGAGGTTCTGCTTCTTCCGCAACGAATAAATATTTTTGCCGATGATATTGCCCATGAAGTCACCAACCTTTCTAGTCAAGTATAGCATGGAGGGCGCAGCAGGAAAATAACCGGGCTGTCGAATTGCGGCAAAATCTCAACCTGCGGTAGAGGAAAAGGGCCGGGACAGAAAGCGGAAGGAAAGGGGGCAGAGCAGAAAGCGCGGGCATTGCCCGCAGACGGGCAGCAACAAAACGCCGCATCCGCGGGCTTCCTGAAAATAGCGGGCTGAAAAAACGGATGACAATATGACTGGAAAATGTTATAATATTTCACCAGGAAGGGAATTTCAGCCTTATGTGCAGACGGGTTTACGAGCAAAGCTGCGCAGGCAAATGCGGAATATCAGGAGGAAGAGATGGGGAAATTGAGTACGAGCCGGCTGGACGAGCTTGCAGGCTGCTTGTCGCAGGAGCGCGTTATCGTGCAGATGCACAATTATCCGGATCAGGATGCCCTGGCGAGCGCCATGGGACTGAAGGTGCTGCTTGAGGCGAAAGGAAAAAAGGTAGAAATCGGCTACGAGGGAATCGTGGATAAAGATAATACGCTGAAGATGATAGAACTGCTCGGCATAGAGATCTGCCCGCAGGATAAGCTCGGGCTGACGCCGGACGATGAGATAATCATTGTGGACGGTCAGAAGGGCAACATTAATATGACGGATTTTGTCGGCAATGAGGTTGCCTGTATTGATCATCACCGGGTTCGTTATGCGGAAACCTACAAATTTCAGGATATCCGGAGCGAGGTCGGTGCCTGTGCTTCCATTATTGCCAGCTACTTTTTTGAAAACGATGTAGAAATGCCGCAGAATGTCGCAACAGCACTGCTGTACGGCATAAAAATGGATACGCATAATATGACGAGAGGAGTTTCGGCGCTGGATCTCGCAATGTTTTCGGCGCTTTTTTCTCTTGCAAATCACGAGCATTTAAAAATTTTTGATAATTACTGTCTGAAAATTGAAGATCTGGAGGCGTACCGGACAGCGATAGACACGCTTCATGTCGTTGAGGGGGTCGGAATCGCGGCGGTCGGGGCAAACTGTTCGGAGGCGCTGATGGCCTCGGTGTCGGATTTCCTGCTGACGCTTTCCAGCGTGCGGTTTTCCATTGTGCATTCGTACCGTGCGGGCGGAGTGAAGTTTTCCGTGCGCAGCGAGCTGGAACGGCTGGACGCGAGCGACCTGATTGCAAAGGCTCTGGAGGGCTTCGGGGACGGCGGCGGCCATTCGGACATGGCGGCGGGGTTTATTCCCAGGGTGCAGAATGAGGAGGAGGCGGAGGCTTACGCGAGGCTTGTGGAGAACCGCATTATCGAAAACGTCCGAGGGCGCTGAGTTTCAGGAGTTTGTCCCGGCGGGAATGCCTGCCTCAAGATTTTCAAAAATGTACGAAAATACCGGTGCCAGGCCGACAAATTCACAGCCGTAGCCGGTTATGCCCTGACCGAGTTCGGCGGACCGGATAATTTTTACAACGCAGTACAGTTTAGCGTTCTCATCATCCGTAAGCTGGAGGCAGGCATTGAAATAGTAGCCGATCGGAAGACTGCTTTTTGAATGGAAGCCGATGCCGCCCTTTGAAATATCCACCACGGTAATCGGGGCATCAATATTTTCTGCTTTTATGTTGTCCTGCTTGAACAGGGAGGATACCTGCAGCTCGAGCTTGACGGGAAAACGCCGGTCTCTTCTTTTTTCGTTCATATAGCATTTACCTCCGGATTGTAATTATGCCGCTGCGGCGCAGCGGCCGGTAAAGCGGAATGCTTCTTATAAGTTTATTATATACGATTTCCATGAGAAATTCAAGAACAATACTGTACAGAACCGCGGCAAACGTTCTTCTGCGTTTGCCGTGGGCTTTGTGCCGCGAAATGATTGACAGTTTCTTAACAATTCACTATAATTGACCTGTCAGGAATTTAAGGCTGGGAACCATGGATCAGAGACGGTGAGGAGGCTGTTATTATTGTACGATAAAGGGATTTCAACAGCGGTGATCAAGCGCCTGCCGCGGTATTACCGTTACCTTGGAGAACTGCTCGAAAAAGATGTCGTGCGTATTTCTTCCAAGGAGCTGAGTGAAAAAATGAATGTAACGGCATCGCAGATACGCCAGGATCTGAATCATTTCGGCGGCTTCGGGCAGCAGGGCTACGGTTATAATGTGGAGTACCTGTATACGGAGATCGGGAGAATTCTTGGACTGGATCAAAAAAACCGAGTCATCATTATCGGAGCCGGGAATCTCGGTCAGGCGCTGGCAAATTATGCGGATTTTGAGCGCAGGGGATTTTTGATATGCGGCATTTTTGACGTTGATCCGGGGAAGCTGGGGCAGCAGGTGCGGGGGCTCAAGATCCGGCCCATGGAGGAGCTGGCCGATTTTATACGCGACAACAGAGTGAATATTGCCGCGCTGACGATCCCGCGGCAGAATGCGGCGCAGGTTGCTGCAGAGCTTGTTTCCTATGGGGTCAGGGCATTCTGGAATTTTGCGCCCACCGATCTTCATCTCCCGCCGGATGCGGTGCTGGAGAATGTACATCTGGCGGAGAGCCTGATGCGCCTGTCCTACAAGCTGAAAAGTGCGGGCGGTCCGGAGCAGGAGGAGCATGCCCGGGCGGCGAAAAGCTGCGGCGCGCGGCCGGCGGAGGAATAAATACGGAAGGAAAACCGCCGGAAGCGGATGGGGACAGCGGATAGCCGGCAGCGGGGAGCGAAAACTGCTCCGGTGCGGGAAGGAACCTGCAAAGCCGGACGGCAGCAGGAACCGGGGACTGCCCGGCTTCCAAGATTAATGCATCGGATGGGGACAGCGTCGGAGGGGGGATGATAGTCTTGAGAAGGAATCAAAAAGAAGATCCGTTTATGCTGGAGTTTACAAAGCATTTCAAAGGAAGAAATGTGCCGATTTTGATTCTGGACGAAAAATGGCTGGAAATATTTCCGGAGCATGCGCAGAATAGCACGATCCGGGCACTTGTGGCGGAGCTGGGCAAGCTGCTGAAGGAGCAGGGGCGCCAGGTGGACGAGATCAAGGGGATCAAACGCTACAAATCGCAGATGATGCAGGAGATTGTCGAGAATATGGACGCGGACGATTCGACAATCGGAAGGCTGAAGCGCAGAAAAATGGATAAAAGCCAGAAAAAAATCCTGGAGCTGAATGAAAGGCTGGAACTGAGGAAGGAATCGCTCTCGGATCTGCCGTATCAGATTCAGGAGGTAAACAATGAACTGCTGTTCGAAAGCACCCGGGTATGCTATGAAAGATTCCGCGAAAATCTGGAGAAATTGGGTGAGCTTGAGGCGGAGATCGCCGGGCTTCAGGAACAGCTGAAAATGAAGAAGCTGGATAAGCAGGAGCGGGAGATGCGCGATGAAAAAATGTATACCTATCTCCATTCCGTGCTCGGTCCGGAACTGATGGAAAAGCTGGACGAACAGGAATATTAGCGGAGCGGAAAACCCGGGAGGCAGGGAAAACGCGCGGTTGTCCGGGATGGCAGAATGAAATAATATGCGGAATAATATGCGGGAGGGCTGTCGTGATTGTCGGGATAGGAACGGATATCGTGGAGATCGGGCGGATAGAAAAGGCGTATGCGCGCGCGGGCTTTGCGCAGCGGGTTTACACGGAGCGGGAGCGGGAGATGATCGGCGGAAGGGCGGCCCGTGCGGCGGGGAATTTCGCCGTTAAGGAGGCGGTGGTCAAGGCGTTCGGCACCGGCTTTCGCGGGATTTCCCCCCTTGAGATCGAGGTGCTGCGCGATAAAGCAGGAAAGCCTTATGCCGTGCTCGGGGGAGCAGCGCTGGCCCGCTCCCGGGAGCTTGGAATACGGAAGGTGCATGTGACGATCTCAAACGAGCGGCAGTATGCCGTAGCGTTTGCAGCGGCGGAGGATTGAGAGCATGTCCCGCAAGCGGTCTGCTCCGGCGCGGAAGCCGGGCAGCACGGGTGCCGCCTCCGGGGGTTGCTGTTTTGGCTGATGGAATATGTAAGATGCAGCCGGCCGGGTCGGCTTTAAGAGGAGGCGGGCATGAATTATATCGTGGATGCACAGCAGATGCGGGAAATCGACCGCAGGACAATCGAGGAGATCGGGATTCCCGCGCTCGTGCTGATGGAGAGGGCAGCGGAAGCGGTGGCGGCGCAGGCGGAAAAGATGGCAGAGGAAACCGGCGGCCGGCAGGGGACGCGGATTCTGGCCGTCTGCGGCGCGGGCGGCAACGGAGGGGATGCGGCGGCTGCGGCCCGGATTCTTTATCTGCGCGGATATTCGGTGGAGCTGCTGGAAGCCTTCCGGGAAGAAGGCTCAGGCCGCGCATGCAGTGAAACTGCGGCGAAGCAGCTGGAGATCGCGGAAAACTGCGGCGTGCCGAAGTGCGCCGGGACTGGCAAGGGAATTGATTTTTCATCATATCATATATTGCTGGACGGTATTTTCGGCGTCGGCCTGTCCAGGGAGATCACGGGAAAATACCATGCTTTGATCGGGAAAATGAACGGCAGCGGGGCAAAGATCCTTGCGGTTGACATACCGTCCGGGATTGACGGGAGCACCGGGCGCAGCATGGGTATAAACGTGACGGCGGATTGTACCGTAACCTTCGGCGAGCGCAAACTGGGGCAGCTGGTTTACCCGGGCGCCGGGGCCTGCGGGGCGCTGATTACGGCGGACATCGGGTTTCCGCCGTTTTTAACAGAGGAAGCAGAGCGGGCGTCAGACTGCGCTTACCTGACGTACGGCAGGGAGGATATCCGCAGGCTTCCGGAGAGATCTCCGCGTTCGCATAAAGGAAGCTGCGGCCGGGTGCTGATATTTGCGGGCTCGGAGGAAATCACAGGAGCCGCCTTTCTGGCGTCGGCTGCGGCCTGCCGGATGGGGAGCGGGCTGGTGAAGCTTGTGTCGGTGCCTGGCTGCATCGATACCGTGCGCCGTATGCTGCCGGAGGCTCTGATGCAGAAGCTGCCCGATGCGCAGGAGGCCCTGTACTCTTTCTGGAAACAACAGGTGGAATGGGCGGATGCGGTGCTTGCAGGCCCGGGGCTCGGAAACGGGGAGCGGACGCGCGGTGCGCTTCATGCCCTGCTGAATGCTGTCAGGGAAGGGAAGAAGCCGCTTGTACTTGATGCGGATGCGCTTAATCTGCTGGCCCGGGAGCTCGGGGAAAGTGCGGAGGCGGGCAGCACAGAAGCGAAAGAGCCCGGGGAAAGTGCGGAGACGGACGGTACAGAAGCGATAGAGCCCGGGGAAAGTGCGGAGACGGACGGTACAGAAGCGATAGAGCATGGCGGAAGTGCGGAGATGGGCAGTACAGAAGCGAAAGAGCCCGGCAGCAGTGCGGAGACGGGCGGGATCATGGGAGGGACGATGCAGGAGCGGCTGGAGCGGCTGTTGGGCCCCCAGGCCAACGACATCTGGGCCAGCAGGGCAGCCGGTTTCCCGGATTTGCGAGCATTTTGTTGACACGGCGAAGCAATGCATATATAATAATAGACTAATTTATGTGCTGAAGGATGCGAGAACCATTGTTGCAGGAGAGGGGGCGCTGTACGTCAATACCTCGGGCTGTGACGGCATGGCAACCGGCGGCAGCGGGGATGTGCTGGCTGGAATGATCGCTGCCCTCCTGACCGGCATGGAGCCCGTTCAGGCCGCCAGGCTCGGCGTATATCTGCACGGCCTTGCCGGAGAGAATGCGGCAGAGGAAAGAGGCTGCCGCGGGATGCTCGCAGGAGATATTGTAGAAGCGCTCCGGTGGTAAGCTGAGGATGCGGGAGCGTCCGGAGCTGAAAAATCCGGGCGGACCGCTGAGGAAGAAGAACCGAAGCAATCAGAAAGAAGGCGTAAGGCGCGCGGGCGCCGTTTTATAATGACAGAGGAAGCATATCAGGAAAAATATCACAGGGCGTTCGTAAAAATAGATCTGAGCGCCCTGTGCGACAACGTAAAAAATATAAGAAAGCTCGTTCCTGCACAGTCGAGGCTTATGGCGATTGTGAAGGCAGACGGTTACGGGCACGGGGCTGTGCCGGTTGCGCGGGCATTCGATGAGCTGTCGGAGAACGGCCGGCCGGTGGTGGATGCTTACGGCGTCGCGATGATCGAGGAGGGGCTGGAGCTGCGCCGTGCGGGTGTTACAAAGCCGATTCTGGTGCTGGGACACAGCGTGCCGGAACAGGCGGGCGAGGCGGTGCGCAGCAGCCTTTCCCTGACGGTGTTTGATTATAAGCTGGCGCAGGCACTGAGCAGGGAGGCTGTCCGGCAGGAGCGCACGGCGCATATACATATCAAGCTGGACACGGGAATGAGCCGCATTGGGTATCTCGGAACGGAGTGCGATATTGCGGAGATCATGCAGATACAGAGCCTTCCCGGGATTGAGCTGGAGGGACTGTTCTCGCATTTTGCGAAATCGGATGAGACCGACAAGACAGCCGCGAAGGAGCAGTTTGAAAAATTCAGGTGTTTTTCGAAGCGGCTTTCGGGCGCCGGGATCCGCCCGCATATCCGGCATATTGCCAACAGCGCCGCAATCATTGATATGCCGGAGACCTCGCTTGACATGGTGAGAGCGGGCATTGCTCTCTACGGCCTCTACCCGTCAGAGGAGGTTGACACAGCCAGACTTCTGCTGCGTCCCGCGCTGGAATTTAAGAGCCGGGTGTCATGGGTCAAGGAGATTCCGGAGGGAACGGCCGTAGGCTACGGCGGAACCTTTACCGCCGAACGGCCGATGCGCCTGGCTACGATACCGGTGGGCTACGCGGACGGTTATCCGCGCGCGCTGTCAAACTGCGGCCGGGTGCTGATCGGGGGAAGGACAGCGCGGATCGTCGGAAGAATCTGCATGGATCAGTTTATGGCGGATGTGACGGAACTGCCGCAGGTACGGCCGGGCGATATGGTCACGCTTGCCGGCAGAGACGGCGAAGATTTCCTCCCGGTCGAGGAGCCGGCCGGGCTGGCGGGTTCTTTCCATTATGAATTTGTCTGCGGCATTACCAAGCGGGTTCCGCGAATATATTATAAGAACGGTGTTCCGGTTTCCGTCCGCACGGAATTTCCGGAACGGCAGTAAAAACCGGAGGCGTTCGGAAGAAATATCAAATCACATAATCTCAGGAAAATTTACCGCCCGGAGTATAGGGAAAGGGAAAATGGTAAATAATACAGGCAAAGTCAGCGGACGGAGAGTGAGTTATTGTGATTATAAAAAGAGGCGATATTTATTATGCGGATCTGAGACCGGTCGTCGGTTCGGAGCAGGGCGGTGTCCGCCCGGTGCTCGTCGTGCAGAACGATACCGGAAACAAGCACAGCCCTACGGTTATCGTAGCGGCCATCACATCAAGGATGAACAAGGCGAAGCTGCCGACCCATGTCGAGATTGCCGCAGAAAAATACGGTGTGGTGAAAGATTCCGTTATTCTGCTGGAGCAGGTGCGGACAATAGACAAGTCGAGATTGAAAGAGAAGGTATGCCACCTGGATCAGGATATCCTGCAGCGGATCGATCATGCGCTCTGCGTCAGCTTTGCGCTTGATACATAGGCAGGAAATGAAGGAAGATGCCGGCAGGCGGCAAAAATGCGGAAGGAGAACAAAAATTATGGACGGTCATCCCTGGAGCGGGCTGATAGCATTGCTGTTGCTGCTGATTGTCAACGCGCTTGTCGCGGCGGCGGAGGAGGCGTTTGGAAACGTCAGTGAAAGCGGGGTGGAGCACCGCGCGGCGGAGGGCGATGCGCGGGCTGTCCGGCTGAAAAGGCTGCTGGATACGCCACATTACTATCGGAACGTCATCGAGATTACGGTGACGGCAGCCAGCCTTCTTGCCGGAATGCTGTATTCCCTGACCCTGTATCGGGCCGCGCAGACACTGTTTCAGAAAAGCCTTGCGGGGGAAGGTGATTTTCCGGTGCTTCCCATGCGGCTGCTGATGGCTGCCGTTACGATTGCTCTTCTGTATCTGATGGTGCTGTTCGGTATCCTGATTCCGAAAAAGGTGGCGAAGCATGTCGGGGAGCGTGCAGCCTACGCGATGGCTCCGGTCATTATGCTGCTGTACCGGCTGCTCTCTCCGTTTGTGTTTCTTCTTGAAAAGAATTCGAATGTTCTGCTCTGGCTTGTCGGCTTCCGCAGGGCGGCGAATGAGGACAATGTGACGGAGGAGGAAATTATCTCCATGGTGAACGAGGGTCATGAGCAGGGTGTGCTGGAGGCGAACGAGGCCGAGATGATTTCCAACATTATTGAGTTCGACGAGAAGGAAGCCCGGGATGTGATGACGCACCGCACTAAGCTGGTGGCCATTAAATCGGATAAAACCATTGAGGAAGCGCTGAATTTTATGCTGAACGAAAGTTTTTCCCGTTTTCCGCTGTACGGTGAGAACGTGGATGATATTATCGGCGTGCTGCACCTGAAGGATGTGACGGCCTGGTACCGTGATCCGCAGCTGCGGGAGCGGCCGCTGGTAGAAGCGGCAAGAGAGCCTTATTTTGTACCGGATACGCAGAGCCTGGATGTTTTGTTCCATGATATGCAGACCAAGAAAATACATATCGCGATTGTAGCGGACGAGTACGGACAGACGGCGGGCATTGTGACCATGGAGGACATTCTCGAGGAAATCGTCGGGGATATCCAGGACGAGTATGATGATGAGGAGGAGCTGATCAGCCAGAGCGGTGAGGACAGCTTTATTGTCAGCGGCGAAATTTCGCTGGATGAGCTTGCGGATGAAACAGGCATCCATATCCGGGAAGCGGACGAGGATGCCTTTGAGACGCTGAACGGGCTGCTTGTTTCCATTATGGATCATATTCCGCAGGACGGGGAATTGTTTGAGGCGGATTATGAAGGCTTTCATTTCAGTGCAGTAGAGATCCACGATAAAATGATTCTGCGCGTGCAGGTGACGAAGCTGCCTGAACCGGATGAGGATGAGGAAGAAGAGGGGCAGAGGGAGAGAGACAAGAAGGAGAACGGTGAAACGAAAAATCCGGACGGCAGCAGCCAGACCGGCGGAGCGGAGGGGCAAGAAGGCAGAGAAGACGGCCGGGCGTGACTGGATTCCCGGCCGGAAAGATGGGCTTTTTCGGATGGGATATGAAGGCTGAAGCTTGCGGAGATTGTGAATTCTGAGGCGGCTTTTTTCGGATGGAGGCATGGAGGCCGGAGCGTGCGGAGATTGTGAGCCGGAAAGCAGCGTTCCTGGTTGGGCATGGAACAGTGCATGAAAATAAGGAGTACAAAGACGAAAATAAAAAACCTTAGCCTCTGGCTAAGGTTTTTTATGATAATATATAAGGGAGGAGGAGAGTATGAAAAAAAGAAACTGTTTTTTTCTGTTCTCTGGTCTTAGTATAGACGGAAAATATGAGCAAATTATGAAGACGGAAAAAACAGTTTGTGAACAATTAGCGTCTGGCAGATTCAGGCATTTTTTGACATTGGAGCGAAGAGGGAGCGGAAAGGGGGAAGCAGGATGCTGCGGATAACGGTTGTCTGTGTCGGAAAACTGAAGGAGAAATATTTTGCGGATGCGGTTGTGGAGTACGGAAAACGGCTCAGCCGCTACTGCCGTCTCGAGATTAAAGAGGCTGCAGATGAAAAAACGCCTGACGGAGCGAGTGCAGCTGAGGAGGAGCAGATTAAAAGCAGAGAGGGAGGACGCATCCTGAAAAATATCCGGGACGACGATTATGTTATTGCGCTTGCTATTGAAGGGAAACAGCTGTCATCCCCGGAACTGGCGGACAAGCTGGTCAGGCTGGCGAACGCCGGACAATCGCAGCTTGTATTCGTGATCGGAGGGTCCCTTGGTCTGTCGGATGAGGTGCTTGCAAGAGCGGATCTGCGCCTCAGCTTTTCCCGGCTGACCTTTCCTCACCAGCTGATGAGAGTGGTTCTGCTGGAGCAGATTTATCGAAGTTTCCGGATCAATCAGGGAGAGCCATATCACAAATGAGTTTGGTATTATATGGAAATACAGGAAATCCGTGCATTTCTAGCAGGTTACCATTCGCATTTGATTACAGATGCAGTATTTCAAAAGTTTATTCACGATGAAAACAGGGTGAAAGCAGTGTGGAGGAGAATATATGCGGATGAACAGTTGAGGGAAAAGACAAAAAGTTATCCTGAGGAACAGTATTCTGATTCGCAGCAAGTATCTTACATGGGCTGAACAATCTCTGGATGCTGTCAGGATGATTTATCCGTCAGAACAGGCAGGGCTTGTTCCAGGAAGTCCGAAGCAGCATGAACGGCCTGAAAAGTCCGGATTTCACGGAAACGTGCATACTCGGAAAAGGAACCATGCTGTCAAGTTCCAGGTTATGGCAGGATTTCAGTTGAATAACTGTAAGGTGGCAGAGGAGGCGGTTTTGGGTTATACTGTGGCTACCCGGAGGATGAAAGCATACTTATTTACAACAAGGAGGGGGGGAAATGTGACGCAGATTATCCCGAAGGGGAACTGGGTGGAGCAGTGGGCTTTAAGATTGGCTGTAGCGTGTCTGTGGAGTGTTACCAGAATAAGCTGGTTATCCTGAAAGATTAAAAAGGAAAAATGCCGGGAGACAGGTTCTCGGCTTATTGCATTTTGCCAGAAGGCTGTGTACAATAGAAATAGGCAGCAGGGTTTTTGGAACATACAGAATCCGGAACTGTGCAAAGAGTTATTGCAGAGGATTCTCCCGGATTTGAACA
>ERZ777305.2595-NODE-2595-length-14915-cov-3.062853_pt1 | contig 14915 bp, 16 predicted proteins | sample MGYA00374965_ERZ777305 | MGnify/ENA primary metagenome ERZ777305 (study PRJEB29328, sample SAMD00013331) | mouse gut metagenome | study: EMG produced TPA metagenomics assembly of the Metagenome analysis of fecal microbiota from mouse which was promoted... | reverse complement strand
CACTCTTTCCCTACACGACGCTCTTCCGATCTGCTGATTTATTTCCTTTCAGTCCAGATGAAGCGGCGGTTCCGCGCGGAATTTGAGGAAGCGGAAACGGAAGGGGACGGGGAATAATCGTAGGGCAGACCTTAACAGACGGTCTGAAAGAGCAGTCATACGGGATACCTGAAAGGTATATATATTAGTAAGACTGCACGTTTGGAGCCTGAAGAATGGATAAGGGAACGGTATCCGGTATTCCGGCGTGGAAGCGGGGACTTTTGGTAGGAATTCTGGGTCTGGCGGCTGTGGGAGCAGCGGCAGGATTCCGCGGAAGCCGGGAGGAGGCAGGGGGCGGCAAGGTACTGGAAGCAGACCTGGAGGAAACGGAAGGGTCTGCCGGGAAAGTTTCGGAGAAGATTCGAGAACCCTTGGAGGAGACAAAGAAAATTGCCCTGACATTTGACGACGGACCTCACCGTGTCTATACGGAACGCCTGCTGGACGGTTTGAAGGAGAGAGGGGTCAAGGTGACCTTCTTCCTTCTGGGGTCTAATATTGAAGGAAAAGAGGAGATTGTGAAACGCATGTCCGAGGAAGGGCATCTGATTGGCAATCACACCTTTTACCATGTGGATATTACCAAACTGGAACCGGAGGAGGCGTCGGCAGAAATCTTGGATACCAGCCGGAGAATTACGGATATTACGGGCCAGCCGGTGGAGTATGTACGTCCGCCCTTTGGGAACTGGGATAAGGAGCTGGAGGGTGATGTGACCATGATTCCCATTTTCTGGACAGTGGATACCCTGGACTGGACCACGGGGAACGCCGACCAAATTGTGCAGAAGGTAGTAACTTCAGTAGAAGAAAATGATATTATTTTAATGCACGATTCCTATGACAGCACCGTGCAGGCGGCTCTTCGCATCATCGACTTGCTGCAGGCGGAAGGATACGAATTTGTGACTGCGGATGAATTGATTCTGGAGTAAGCGCAGTGCAGGACGGAGGATAGGATGGATTTATTTGACTATATGCGGGAAAATACCCTGGAGCAGGAGGCCCCTCTGGCCTCCCGCCTGCGCCCCCGGACTCTGGATGAGATTGTGGGCCAGCAGCACATTTTGGGGAAGGATAAGCTTCTTTACCGGGCTATCCGGGCGGACAAGCTTAGCTCTCTGATATTTTACGGCCCGCCGGGAACCGGAAAGACGACCATAGCCAAAGTGATTGCCAATACCACCCGCGCCTGCTTTACCCAGCTCAATGCCACGGTGGCGGGCAAGAAGGATATGGAGGCGGTGGCGGCCCAGGCGAAGGACAATCTGGGGATGTACGGCAGGAAGACCATACTTTTTGTGGATGAGATTCACCGTTTTAACAAAGGCCAGCAGGATTATCTGCTCCCCTTTGTGGAAGACGGGACCTTGATTCTGATCGGGGCCACCACGGAGAATCCTTATTTTGAGGTGAACGGAGCGCTGATTTCCAGGTCCGTGGTCTTTGAGCTGAAAGCGCTGGAGAAAGAAGATATTAAGGTGCTGATTTCCCGTGCCGTCTGCGATACGGAACGGGGTATGGGTGCTTACGGGGCGGAGATTACAGAGGAAGCGGCTGATTTCCTGGCGGATGTGTCAGGAGGGGATGCCCGGCTGGCGCTGAATGCGGTAGAACTGGGGGTACTTACCACAGAGAAAGGAGAGGACGGGAAGATTCATCTGACGGCGGACGTAATGTCCGAGTGCATTCAGAGAAGGGCGGTGCGGTACGACAAGGCCGGGGACAGCCATTACGACACCATCTCCGCATTTATCAAAAGTATGCGGGGCTCGGATCCGGATGCGGCCGTTTATTATCTGGCCAAAATGATCTATGCAGGGGAAGATGAGCGCTTTATTGCCCGCCGGATTATGATCTGTGCCTCGGAGGACGTGGGAAATGCAGATCCCATGGCCTTAACGGTTGCCGTGTCTGCGGCCCAGGCGGTGGAGCGGATTGGATTTCCGGAGGCTCAGATTATCCTGGCCCAGGCCGTTGCTTATGTGGCCAGCGCCCCCAAGAGTAATTCTGCCGTGAAAGCCATCGGAAAAGCTATGGAGTGCGTGAGAAGCCGCAGAACCAGCGTCCCGCCGCACCTGCAGGATGCCCATTACAAGGGAGCAGGGAAGCTGGGACGCGGTACCGGTTATAAATATGCCCACGATTATCCCAATCACTATGTGGAGCAGCAGTATCTTCCCTCAGAGCTTGAGGGAGAGACTTTTTACGAGCCTTCCGGGAACGGTTATGAAAGGCAGATCCGGGAACATTTCCGGAAGCTGAAAGGCAGCCGGACTACAGAGTCTCCGGCTCCGGATACTCCGTATCAAAGGTCTCCACAGTGACGGATTTTAGGATCTGGGGATTCAGGGGACAGTCCCGGAAGTCCGCGGGAACTTCTGCAATCTCGTTGACGGTGTCCATGCCTTCCGTCACCTTGCCGAAGGCTGCGTAGGCTCCGTCCAGATGAGGGGCGTCTTTGTGCATTAGGAAGAACTGGGAGCCTGCGGAATCCGGGGCCATAGTTCTGGCCATAGAGAGAACGCCCGGTGTGTGTTTGAGGGGATTGTCAAAGCCGTTCTGGGAAAACTCTCCCCGGATGACATAGCCGGGACCGCCCATACCGTTTCCGTCCGGGCATCCGCCCTGAATCATAAAGCCGGAAATGACCCGGTGAAAGGTTAAGCCGTTGTAGAAGCCTTTCCGGATCAGGCTGATGAAATTGCGGACGGTATTGGGGGCGGTATCGGGGTAAAGTTCGGCCTTGATGAGCTTTCCGTTTTCCATTTCAAAGGTTACGAGAGGATTTTGTGACATATGGGTTATTCTCCTTTTTTCTGTTTTTGTATCGGCTCTTATTGTATCGGAAAAGGGAAGATTCGTAAAGGAGTTTTTATAAAATGCTGAAAGGTCTTGTGATTGCAGCTTCTAAAACGGAGCTGCTGAAAGAAACATTGACCAGAGAAGGACTTCCCTGGATAGAACCGGCCGGAAAGGAGAAGGAAGATTTTCTTGGGGCTCTTATGAGGCTGGGGGCCGGGCCGGAAGAGATTCTCTGCCTGGTAGAGCGGGACCGGGAGGAAGAAATCGCCCGGAATCTAGGGTGGTTCTGTGTGGGGTATTTAAATCCGGAACTGCCAGAAGAGCATCTGTCTTGCTGCAAAATCCTTCTGGAGGGGTTTCAGGAAATTGACCGTGTTTTTCTGCAGAATGTGTATACCAGGGCCTGCGGGCTTCCGGTGCAGATTGCGGAAACCAGGCGCCTCTTAATCCGGGAAATGACCCTGGCGGATTTGGACGCGGTAAACGCCCTCTACCGGGAGGGAGATTCGGCCGGATTTTTCCCGGAATGTTCCCTGGAGCGGAAAGAGGAGGAGGAGCGGATCCGGGCGTACATTGCCTATATGTACGGGCTGTACCAGTTCGGCATGTGGGTGGTGATAGAAAAGGAGAGCCGCAGGCTCATCGGACGAGCGGGCTTTGGAATCGCCGATTACCTGGATTTTTCCGAGGTGGACATGGGCTACCTTATTGGGAGAAACTACCGGAGACAGGGGTATGCGGAGGAGGCCTGCCGGGCGGTGCTGGAATATGCCAGAACCGTGCTTTATTTTCCGGGAGTCAGCGCGTATGTGGACAGTGAAAATCTGGGCTCTCTGCGGCTTTTGGAAAAACTGGGATTTCACAGGGAGCAGTTCTTCTCCCTAAGAGAGCGGAACCTGTGCCGGTATTGCCTGGCGTTTCAGTGAGATTTTGCGATAACAGAAATGAAGAGGTAGAAATGGTGAAAATAAGGGAATACTGGGAACAGATCCGGCAGGCTAAGGATGTCCGCCAAAATCTAATTTCCATCAAGGCGGCTTTGCAGGAGCCGGAGGGAAAGCAGCTTCTTCGGGAGCTGGCCGGAGCGGATCCGGAGCTCCTGCCCGGATGCCTGAAGGAAAAAGACCCGAAAATCCGCAAACATGCGGCGCTGCTTTTGGGGAGCCTGGGAACGGAGGCGGCCAGGGAAGACCTGCTGGCGGCCTATGGGAAAGAGGAGACCCGGTTTGTAAAAAGTGCATATCTCACAGCCCTTAAGGGCTGCGACTTAAGCGGCTGTCTGGACTGGCTGGAGGAACAGCGGAGGCAGGTTCTGGCCCGGGAAGTTACGCCGGAGACGGAGAAGCATCTCCGTGAGGAGCTGGCAGCCCTGAATGCCCTGATTGGCAGATACGGGCATCCGGCCCGTCACCGCTTCCGGGGAAACGGGACGGCGGATGTGATTTTGACCACGAACCGGAATTACCGGGAAGAGACGGCACGGCAGATAGACAGCGGAAAGGTTCTGCTTCTAAAGGCCGGGGTGAAGGTTCTGGGAGGCAGCCCGGAAGCCCTGCTTTCGATCCGCACCTTCCGGGAGCTGTTTTTCTGCCTGGATACGGAGGAGGTGAAGGCGGAGACGGCGGCGGAGGAGCTTGCCGCTTCCAACCTTCTGGAGCTTCTGGAAGCTTTTCATGAGGGGGAGGGCCCGTTCTTCTTCCGGGTGGAGTGCAAAAGCTCTATGACCCAGGAGCAGCGGGGGGCCTTTGTCAGAAAGCTGGCGGCCCGGCTGCAGACACTCACGGGAGGGAAGCTTGAAAATTCCCCGTCAGATTATGAGGCGGAGCTGCGCTTGATTGAGACAAGGCGTGGCGGGTTTCATCCGCTGCTGAAGCTATATACTCTGCCGGACCGGCGTTTTTCCTACCGGAAACATGTTCTGGCATCTTCCATTCATCCCTCCCAGGCAGCCCTTATGATGGAGCTTGCCGCCCCATGGCTTAAAGAAGAGGGACGGGTACTGGATCCGTTCTGCGGAGTGGGAACCATGCTTTTGGAACGGAATTACCGGGTGCATGCAGATACGCTCTACGGGGTGGATCGCTTTGGTGCGGCCATTGAGAGCGCCAGGGAGAATGCCGGGGCAGCCCGGGTGACGGTACATTATATCAACCGGGATTTTCTGGATTTTACCCACCAATATCCCTTTGACGAGATTGTCACCAATATGCCGGTGAAAGGAAAGAACCTAACAGGGCATGACCTGGATTTCCTCTACGGAAAGCTGTTTGACCGGGGAGAAGAGCTGCTGGCAGAGGGCGGAAGGATGTTCCTTTACTCCCGCGACAAAAATTTTGTAAAAAAACAGCTTCGGGAACACAAATCCATGAAGCTTTTGAAGGAGTGGCTGATTCATGACCGGGAGGAAAGCTGGTTTTTCGCCATTGAATACACAGGCATTAGAAAGGCAGAATAAATGAGGAAAAATTGTGTGAGGAAGAAGTTTCTGGCTTTGGTTCTTGTGCTGCTGGTTTTGGGCGGCTGCACAGGCGGAAAAACCGGAGAGAAGGATGCCGGACAGGCGGTGGATAAGGAACCGGCCTCCCAGGCAGAGGAACCGGTCATAGGGCTGATTTTAACCAGTGAGGATGCCGGCGGGAATGAGGAGATCATTTCCCGGTTCCGGGAGGAAGCAGAAGCGGCCGGGGCCAGGCTGGAGGTCCGGATCCCGGAGGTTGCGGAAAAGGATGCCAGGGAAGCGGCCGCATTGACGGAACATTTTGTGCTTTGCCAGGTGGATCCGATTGAATTCCAGATGCTGTTTGTCAATGAGCTGGTGGCGGAGGATGCGGATGTGATTGCTATCTGGGTCAACCACGGCGAAGCTCTGGAGCCGGTGCTGGCCGCAGCCCGGTCCGTAGGAATCCGTATTTGTGCGTTTGGACGGGAGGTAGGAGAGGAGAGCTGTGATCTCTACGCAGAAATAGAGGAGGCCCCTGCAAAAGCAGCAGGCCTCCTTTAAAAGACATTTTACATTTTTTTATTCCAGATTGAGCCGTTTGGACATAAAGTAGTTGGCGGTCAGGAAGGCTCCGACGCCCATGATAACGGCCAGAATGGAATTGAACCAAAAAGTGCTCCAGAAGTAATCCGTGGCCGATACAGCAGAGGAAGATACCAGAAACATGGAAATGCTGGGTCCGTAAGTGTTCATGCCGAATATAGCCATAAATGCGGAACTTAAAAGGTTTGTAATCATGGAGACCCCTGCATAGACTCCGATGGATGCTAGGATCCGGTAGCTGTTAAAGCTGTGTCCGATGGCCAGGCACATATAAATAATCAGAATACTGCTTAGCATATCCATAAGAGCCATCAGAAGGAAGAGCGGCATTCCGATGCCTGCCGATACGCCGAAGACGTAGGGGAAGGATTCTACCATTTCCGGCCATACCGTGGCTACTCCTTCAAAAAAGTCCTGATTGGCAAACATGCCGATGACTGAGAGTATCAGCATCAGGCCGTCAATCAGCTGCCATACGGCCGCTACCAGCAGTTTGCTGAAGATATGCTCTGATGCAGATACCGGAAGCGTGTGGGTCAGGTATCCTTCATCCGTAAACAGGTTCTTCCGGGGCCGCAGCACCAGCAGATAGAGATTGGTGATGGCGTAGATAGCAATGAGGGCGATCACATAGAAAGAGACCAGTGTAAAATTGATCAGGTTCTCCCAGACATTGTAGGTGAAATAGCCGTCTATTGCAGAGCTTGGCCATCGGTTTACGGCAAATTGTACATAGAAGCGCCCAACGATGGTTACCAGGATGAGCCCTAAGTGCATGGGGATCATCAGCCGGTTGACTGCTTTGAATTCGTGTTTGATAAGTTTTCCTAACATCTGAACACCTCCCGGAACAGCGCATCCACGGATTTTCCTTCTTGTTCCCGAATCTCATCCACCGAGGCGTGCAGGCGGATGTGGCCGTCCTGAATGAAAATCACGTCATCCAGGATATTTTCAATATCGGAAATCAAATGGGTGGAAATGAGTACCGATGCGTTTTCATTGTAGTTGGTGATAATGGTCTGCAGGATATAGTCCCGGGCAGCCGGGTCCACGCCGCCGATAGGCTCATCCAGGCAGTACAGATCGGCGTTGCGGCTCATAACCATAATCAGCTGGACCTTTTCTTTCGTTCCCTTGGACATGGTACCCAGACGATGAGCTTCATTGATATTCAGGCGGTGAAGCATTTCCACTGCCCGGTTCCGGTCAAAGTCCACATAAAAGTCGCAGAAGAAATCCAGCATATCCGAAACCTTCATCCAGCTGCTGAAATAGGTCCGCTCCGGGAGATAGGAAACTACCTTTTTTGTCTCCGGTCCTGGTGCGGAGCCGTTGACGGCAAGAAGGCCGGAAGTGGGGGAGAGCAGCCCGTTGATCAGTTTGATCAGGGTTGTTTTGCCGCTCCCGTTGGGGCCCAGAAGTCCAATGATACGGCCGCGCTCAATATTCAGGTTGATGCTGTCCAGCGCTGTCTTATAGCCGTACCTCTTTGTCAGGTTCTGACAGATCAAAAGTTGTTCCATTTACAGTTCCTCCCTCAATTCAGTCTGCAAAAGCTTCTTGATTTCTTCTTTGGTAAAGCCCAGCTGTTCCATGGCTTTCAGGAAGTTTTGGATTTGTTCTCTTGCAAGCTGTTCTTTGATTTCTGTCATTTTCGCAATATCCTCCGTGATAAATCTTCCGTTGGTGCGCTGGGTGTAAACCAGACCGCTGCGTTCCAGTTCTGTCAGAGCCTTCTGCATGGTGTTGGGATTTACGGAAGCCTCCATCGCCAAATCCCGTACGGAAGGCAGTTTGTCGCCGGGCCGGTAGACGCCGGCAATAATTTCGGTTTTGATGAGATCCACAATCTGAAGATAGATAGGACGGGAATCATCAAGAATCCAGGCCATATAGTCACTCCTTTCCTTGATCTGCCCATGTCTACTGGGCATAGAGGTACACCCGAAGGGTGTTTCCCCGATCTGCCCGTGTTCTCAGGGCATAGAGGGACACCCGAAGGCGCTCCCTTGATCTTTTGTAAAAAGTCCATTTTTTTCCAGGGGGGGGGTAAAAAGGATTTTACGTTCCCCGGAACCCTCCTGCAAGGAGGTATATAGACTGTTTTGCCGCAAGGGCATGTATTGCTGTATTACTTTAATAATACAATAAAATCGAAAGAGAAAAATGTCAAGGGGATTTCAGGAAATTCAGAATTTCTTAAGAAAAGGGGAATTGATTGTTGCAAGTTTGTACCTGGTATGATATTCTTATCAAAGAATTTGGACTGCGGAGGTAAATACATATGAGAAACCAGAATGGCCTTTGTGTGATAGGCCGTTTAAGACAGGGGGGGGGTAAAATCCAGCCCTAGGGTACAAAGAAGAACAACGGATACTTTTGGAAGACGTGCAAAGATCGAAACGGCAGGGAATGACTGCCGGCGGTTTCTGCATGTTTTTTTGCGTGCGGAAAACTTTTCCGGGCCCGGTGCCGGAAGCGCTTGGGAGGGAGGAGATTTCCAGTGAAGAACCTGGTGGTGATTCCGGCATACAAACCGGACCAGGCGCTGGTTTTGGTTGTGCAGAAGGTGCGGGAACTGGGACATGAGATTCTGGTGGTAGATGACGGAAGCGGAGAAAACTACGGGAAAGTTTTTGAAGAAGCCCGCCGGTGGAGTACCGTGCTGTGCCACGAGGAGAACCGGGGAAAGGGTGCCGCAATCAAGACCGCCCTTGCGTATATAGAAAAGGAAGTTTCGGATGTGGATGCGGTAGGGATTATGGATGCGGACGGGCAGCATCTTCCGGAAGACATGGACCGGCTGTTTGAGGAGGCAGGGAAGCATAGAATGTCCCTGATTCTGGGGGTGCGCAGTGTGGGGAAGGATATGCCCTTCCGGTCAAGGATGGGGAACGGGATTACCCGGACGATCTTCCGGCTCGTGACCGGAGTGGTGGTTTCCGATACGCAGACAGGACTCCGGGTTTTCGATCCCGGGCTTATGGGGCGGATGCAGGAAATTCCGGGGGAACGGTATGAGTATGAGACCAATGTGCTGCTGACGCTTGCCAGGGAGAGGATTCCTATGGTGGAAGTGAAAATTCAGACCATTTACCGGGATGCCGAGAATTCCTCCTCGCATTTTCATGTGATACAGGATTCCTTTTTGATTTATAAAAATATCTTTCTGTTTACACTGGCGTCCCTGTCCAGCTTTCTTCTGGATTTTGTCCTTTTTGCTCTGTGGACAAAGCTTTTGGCAGGGGTTCCCTATGGGGTCGTGTGGTCCAATACCCTGGCCAGGCTGTTAAGCGGATATTATAATTACCATATGAATAGCAGACATGTGTTTCATGTAGATAAGAACGTGAAAACAGCGGGAGGATATGCCGCTTTAGCGGCTGGGATTCTGGTTTTAAACAGCCTGGTTCTGGAATTTTACAGGAACGTGTTTTTGCTGTCGCCCTACCCCGCCAAGCTTCTTACAGAATTTACGCTGTTTCTGATTAGCTACGGCGTGCAGAAGAAGATTATTTTTTCGAAAAAACGGTGACGCAGAGGGAGGATATGAAATGTTGAAGAAATGGCTGGTGCTGGCTGCCGATGTGCTGGCTGCCGCATTGCTGATACTGATTATTTATATTGTAAAGTACCGTCTGCCCCAGGAGGGGACGGAGGCTATGGCCTCCAACAGGCCTAATATGAGCGGCCTGCAGGCGGAAGTGGAGTCGGACGGCGTGGTAGGGCGCAAAACCAATGTGGTGTGGGCGGCGGAGGACTGGAAAGAGAAATTCCGGGATAAATTTTCCGATACGGTGGTTGCAACGGAAAATTCTTACAAGAGTCCCAACGTGTCCATTGAGGTTACCCGTTATACGGAGGATACGGGGGTCAGCGACATGTACGGAACCGTGGTTTCCTATGTGGTGGCGGATATTTATGTGGCGGATATTACCTGCCTGCAGACCGTATTTGCACAGAATATGTACGGCGTGGGATACGAGGAAGATATGGGTGAAATATCAGAGCGGGTGAATGCCTTGTGCATCATCAACGGCGATTCCTACGGAAATGATATGCACGTGGACAATGGGACGATTATACGGAACGGGGTTATTTACCGGGCAAAAAATACGAATGTGGAAACCTGCGTTCTGAACTGGGATGGGACGATGGATATTTATCCCGCCGGCTACATGAGTGCAGACGAGCTCATTGCCCGGGGTGCTTACCAGAGCTGGGTCTTTGGTCCCAGCCTTCTTAACGAGGACGGGACGGCAAAGAAGCATTTCGTTGCTTCCAGCTATATCCGGCAGGCTCATCCCCGGACGGCCATCGGCTATTATGAGCCCGGGCATTACTGCTTCCTGGCGGTAGACGGAAGGCAGTGGGACACGGCCAGGGGCATGTTTCTGGACGAAATGGGAGAAGTGTTTGAGAAGCTGGGTTGCGCCAAGGCATACAATCTGGACGGCGGGAAACCCAGCCTGATGATGATGCAGGGAAATCTGGCCAGCCATCCTTATTATCAGGGAGAGTATCTGATTCAGGACGGCATTTTTATTACGGAGGGGATTTGAATGAAAGGGAAGACGCTTATCAAAGTGATAAGGGAAATAGCGGCGCATCTCTGTATCATATGCGGCATCGCATTTATCATTATCCAGATTCTTGACTGGTACAACCCCTTTATGAATTTTATGGGGACATCTGCGGTGATCCGTTATCTGCTCTGTGCAGGGGCGCTGACCCTGGGGGTTATGCACCACTTCCGGATTGGCGGAAAAAAAAGAAAAAAGAGGAAATAGACCCGCGTTTTGCGGGTTTATTTTTTTGATTGGATGGGTTATAATTGTAATTCAAGAAGAAATCCGCTATACTGATATAGAAATCGGAAAAATCCGCGGAGCGTATGGGTTTGCTTTCCGGGGAAAAGAGGTGTTGATTGACAGCGAGTGATAAATATTAGAAGAGGTTTTGTATGATTTTGGATAATATTTTTACAATCTGGAGGTCTATGATGAAAATGTGGAATCAGAAAAAAAAGAAATTCGGGCTGTTGGTGTTTGTGTCGGCGCTTACAGCCATGCTTGCCGCCTGCGGGGAAAAAGAGCCTGTATTCAGCAGACAGCTCTTTCAGCTGGACAATGAGGAGACGGTCCGCGTCCTTCTGAACGAGGAGGAGAGCGATTATAAATACCGCATAGAGGAAAAAGAGAACGGTCTGAAGGTGAACACCCGGGAGGGCGATACCGTTCTTTATCTCACCTTTGTCACAGAGGATATCCTGGATCTTAGGATAGAAGAAAACCGCTCTTCCATCGATGAGCTGGGAGAACTGGGAGAGGCAAAATATGCCAGGCTGATAACCGGAGAGGATGGCTATATGAAATGGGTGCTTTATTTTGAAAAAACGCGGATCGGCGTGACGGTACAATCAGCCTCTCCGGAGCTCAACAATACTGCGGAGGAAGTTCTGCACTGTCTTTCCTTTGAAGTGGCGGAGGGCAAGGGCGAACGGCCGGATCCGGGACTGGAAATCAGTGAATAAAGAGGGTTGGTGCGATGTATCAGGAAGTGGCGAAATTAGTATTGTACCGGGATTTGGGGGAAGACAGCATCCTGGGGAAGCTCTCCCGCATTTTTGAGGATTTTGACCGGGGAGAGAGCAGCAGGGAGGAATTGATTACCCGGATCTATGAGCAGATAAAAGCGCTTTTGGATCTCTCCACCCTCTATGGTTTTGACAAAAATTTGTGGCACAATTATCTCACCTTTCTTCTTCTGACCAATGAAAATTCTTTCAGCATGACCAGCGAAAAGGTGGGAGCCAGCGAAGGCAGTGTCAATCATTTTGCAAAAGGAGATTTCCGGATCTTTAAAAATCTCTTTGATTTTGATTTCGGTCCCATTGAAAGGGAACTGGGAATCGACTGCTTTTCTACGGTGTGCAGTTACCGGGCCATTGTAAAGAAGGAGCGGATGTATAATAAAAATGTCAGTGAAAAAGTCCAGGCGGTGAGCGCCCGGATTGAGGAGGCCGGAGACGAGGAGGAAATTTTCCGGATTATCACAGATTTTTACCGGGCTTACGGCGTGGGCATGTTCGGCCTGAACAAGGCGTTCCGCATCAAAAGCCTGCCGGATGGAGTGGAGTTTCTGCCCATCAACAATACGGATAAGGTGATGCTCTCAGATCTGGTGGGATATGAGCTTCAGAAAAAGAAGCTGATCGACAATACGGAAGCCTTTGTGAAGGGGCTGCCTGCCAACAATGTGCTTCTTTTCGGAGACAGCGGCACAGGAAAATCCACCAGCATCAAGGCCATTCTCAATGAGTATTACGATCAGGGCCTGCGCATGATTGAGATTTACAAGCACCAGTTCCGGGATCTGTCGGCCATCATTGCCCGGATTAAGAACCGGAATTACCGGTTTATCATTTATATGGATGATCTTTCCTTTGAGGAATTTGAGATTGAGTATAAATTTCTCAAGGCTGTGATCGAGGGCGGCATGGAAACCAAACCGGACAATGTGCTGATTTATGCCACTTCCAACCGCAGGCACATTATCCGGGAGACTTGGGGAGACAGGAGTGATCTGGAGCAGGACGAGGGAATGCACCGTTCGGATACCATGCAGGAGAAGCTGTCCCTGGTGGCTCGTTTCGGTGTGACCATCAGCTATTCCAAGCCTTCCCAGAAAGAATATTTCCAGATTGTGAAGGAACTGGCGAAGCGCTGCCCGGAGATCACCCTTTCCGAGCAGGAGCTTTGCGCCCAGGCCAATCAGTGGGAGCTGAGCCACGGAGGAATCTCAGGCCGGACGGCCCAGCAGTTTATCAATTATCTGGCAGGGAGTGGGAAATGAGACGGGTTGCAGTGGTGACAGGGGCTTCCAGGGGCATTGGGCGGGCCGTTGCCCTGAGACTCCTTCAGGAGGGGTACCGGGTATACGGGCTTTGCAGGAGCATCCCGGAGAAAAAAGCGGGGATCCGCTTTCTGGCCTGCGACATTTCGGTGAAAGAGAACGCAGAGAGGGCTATAGAGAAGATTTTGGAATGGGAAGGGCGCATCCACGTGCTGGTGAACAACGCGGGGATGGGTATTTCCGGGGCTGTGGAATTTTCCTCCCGGGATGAGATCCAAAAGCAGCTTTCTGTGAACCTGGAGGGCAGCGTCTGGTGCACCCAGGCGGTGATTCCATCCATGCGGAAAGCGGGAGAAGGGAAGATTTTGTTCGTCTCCTCTCTGGCGGCAGTTTTTCCTCTGCCTTTCCAGAGCTTTTACTCTGTGAGCAAGGCGGGACTGAACGTGTTCTCGGACGCATTGGGGATAGAGCTGAAGCCTTTCGGCATCCAGACCTGCAGCCTGATGCTGAACGATGTGAAGACGGAGTTTACGGATTACCGGGAAAAGACCCTGGAGGGAGACGATGCCTACCAAGGGCGTATTTCCCGTTCCGTGGGAAAGATGGAGGCATCAGAGCGCAGAGGCATGAAGCCGGAGCGTGTGGCCGGGGAGGCAGTACGGCTTTTGGGAAGGAAACGGATGCCCGGTCATGCCGTAGCGGGGCTTTCCAATCAGATGCTTGTGCTTTTGAGCCGTGTACTGCCTTGGGACACAGTGCTGAGATTGCTGGCCGGGCTGTATGGATGAAATTTGCCAGGGTCAGAACTCTTTGAGCGTTAATTCCACCGGACAGTGATCCGATCCGAAGATCTCGGTGTGAATGTTTGCGTCTGCCAGCTGTCCGGCCAGACGCTCCGATACAATAAAGTAGTCGATGCGCCATCCGGCATTTTTTTCCCGGGCTTTGAAGCGGTAGGACCACCAGGAATAAATGCCTTCCGCGTCGGGATAAAAATGCCGGAAGGTGTCTACAAAGCCGGATTTCAGCACTTGGGACATTTTGTCCCGTTCTTCGTCGGTAAAGCCGGCGTTTTTCCGGTTGGTTTTGGGATTTTTCAGATCGATTTCTTTGTGGGCCACATTCAGATCTCCGCAATAAATCACCGGTTTCTCTGCGTCCAGTCTTAGAATGTAAGCTAGAAAATCATCCTCCCATTTCATCCGGTAATCCAGGCGGGCAAGACCGTCCTGGGAGTTGGGAGTGTATACCGTCACCAGGTAAAAATTTTCAAATTCCAGAGTGATGACACGCCCCTCATGGTCGTGCTCTTCTATGCCCATGCCGAAGGATACGGACAGGGGCTCCAGTTTGGTAAAAACGGCAGTGCCGCTGTACCCTTTCTTTTCCGCATAGTTCCAGTACTGGCGGTAGCCGGGGAGCTCCAGATCAATCTGGCCTTCTTGCAGTTTCGTCTCCTGCAGACAGAAGATGTCCGCGTCCAGTTTTTGAAAATCTTCCAGAAAGTTTTTGCCCACGCAGGCGCGCAGTCCGTTTACATTCCAAGAAATTAGTTTCATAGGGTCCTCCGTTATAAAAGATTTGCTTTTTCTCTATGATTTACATATAATAACTATATTATCATTATAGTGATTTTGCGCGGGAAAGTAAAGGTTAAGCGTGTGTTGGCAAAACGAAACTAGAAAGGGGTAAGAAGATGGAAAAAAGGTATGATGTAACCGCACTGGGGGAGCTGCTGATTGATTTTACGGAAAACGGCCTGAGCGGCCAGGGAAATCCCCTGTTTGAAGCCAATCCCGGGGGAGCGCCCTGCAATGTGCTGGCCATGATGAACCGTCTGGGAAAGAAGACGGCCTTTATCGGGAAAGTGGGGCAGGATCAATTTGGGCGCACTTTGAAGGCCTCCCTGGAGGAGCTGGGAATCGGGACAGAAAACCTGCTGCTGGATAAAAATGTGCATACAACCCTGGCCTTCGTGCATACGGCGGAGGACGGGGACCGGGACTTCTCCTTCTACCGGAAGCCGGGAGCCGATATGATGATCTTGGCAGAGGAGGTTCAGGAGGATCTGATTGCATCCAGCCGCGTCTTCCATTTCGGAACGGTTTCTATGACGGATGAACCCACCCGGGGCGCCACGGTAAAGGCTTTGGAATATGCCAGGAAG
>ERZ777305.2594-NODE-2594-length-14916-cov-3.710652_pt1 | contig 14916 bp, 12 predicted proteins | sample MGYA00374965_ERZ777305 | MGnify/ENA primary metagenome ERZ777305 (study PRJEB29328, sample SAMD00013331) | mouse gut metagenome | study: EMG produced TPA metagenomics assembly of the Metagenome analysis of fecal microbiota from mouse which was promoted... | reverse complement strand
TTTAGACTTTACGAACTTGCAAGTCTCGGCGTTAGACGAGACTTTTTTATTTTAGAAGCATCCGCAAAATATGTAAGGAATATTCCTTAATAGCGGCAGCATCCCTTAAAAACTCCTCTGTTATTTCAAAATACGTTATTTTATCATTATATTCCCTTTTAAAATAGGGAGATATTATATTTTGATGCTGAGGAAGGAAAATTCCTGTTTTTTTGCTGTAGCAGTTTGCAGCCTTTGCCTGTGTCCGGAAGTTTTTATCTACGTAAAAGGCGACGCTTTTATGTATGGAGCAGTCCTCCTCAGGGAGAAAGTAATAATCCCTGTAATTGGGATAGAAGAATTTTAGCTCGTCCGTATAAATATTTACTTTTATTTTGAGAGTATTGCCGTATGCAGTCATGTAAAACGTATTCAATGAGGCTGAAATACGTGACGGAAGGGAATAAAAAAGCTCTGCCTCAATAATTGCTTCATTTTTTTCTGTTAAAATGCTTTTTATATTATAGCTTCCCTTAAAGATTTCAGTATAGTTAAATATTGTAAGGAGATTTAACAGCCCCTTAATATCGTCAAGATTATGCAGCACAAGGAGGGCAAGGGCTTCATTGTCTTTATTTTTTAAGTAATCCTCATAAACCTTTATAAGCTCTCCTCCTGAATATTTATCCTCTCTGTGAACATTTAAGAAATCCTCAATGGTTTTTTGCTTGAGATTTTGAAGCTTAAGTACGTTTTTTATTACTAGAGCAGCTCTGTATATATCAATGCTCTTCAATGTGGAAAATCCGTTAAAAAGCTTGAAATAACTGCATTTGCTTGTAATATAGGGAATGTCAAAGCCATCTCCGTTAAAGTGGATAATATGCGTATAATCCCTTGAAAAATCAAAAAATGCGGAAATAAGCTTATCCTCCTCATTGTCCTTGTCCATAAACCATTGAATGGTACGGAAAAGGTTTTCTTCACTGTCATAATAAAGGCAGCCTATAAGGTATACCTTTGAATGCGCGGCAGAAAAGCCTGTGGTTTCTATGTCAAAAAATAACGTACTTCCAAGAGGTACATTTATATGACCTATATTATCTATATTATATTGAAAGGTATTGCGGAATATTTTCATAAAAATACCTCGTGCCGCCTCCGGCGGTTTAAATAATTATGTTAAATGTCTGTTTCAGGTAAATTTTAGCATAAAATGTCAAAGTTATAAAGAAAATTGTTGAGAAAAATTGTATTTTATATTATTATGAAAAGGTAAAAAAATTATTATTAAAAGTATTATGTCATATTTCAATAAAAAAATTAAATACATTAATATATTAATAAATTAGTGCATTAATAAATATATTGAAATATGGATATGTACAATATATATCATTATAGAAATGAGGTAAAAAGGTATGGCAATTTTGTCATTTAAGGGAGGGGTACATCCGTTTGACGGAAAAGCCCTTTCAAAGACGGAGCCTATAGAGGATTACCTTCCAAAGGGGGAAATAGTAATTCCGTTAAGTCAGCATATAGGAGCTCCTGCGTCTCCTATAGTTAAGGCAGGCGACAGAGTCCTTGTAAACCAAAAAATCGGCGAGGCTTCAGGATTTATATCTGCAAATATTCATTCTTCAGTATCAGGCACGGTAAAAAAAATAGAGCCAAGGCTTGTTACGGGAGGAAATAAAGTCCAGTCAGTAGTTATAGAAAACGATAATCTTTATGAGGAATGTCCCGTCACAGATTTAAGAAGTCCTGAGGATATGACGGCAGAGGAGAAGCTTGAGCTTGTAAAGGAAGCGGGAGTGGTAGGCATGGGCGGAGCAGGCTTTCCGGCTCATGTTAAGCTTTCACCTAAGAATAAAGATGATATAGAATATATTATTGTAAACGGAGCAGAGTGCGAGCCCTATCTTACATCAGACTACAGACGTATGATAGAGCAGCCGGAGTATCTTATAGAGGGCTTAAGGCTTGTGCTGTCCATGTTTAAGAAGGCAAAGGGAATAATAGCCATAGAGGACAACAAGACGGATGCAGCAAGAAAGATAAGGGAGCTTGTTAAAAACGAAACGGATATAGAAGTAAAGGTAGTTTACACAAAATACCCACAGGGGGGAGAACGGGCGCTTATATATGCAGTTACAGGCAGAAAGGTAAATTCAGACATGCTTCCGGCAGACGTAAACTGTATTGTACATAATGTGGACACGATTTTTTCAATCAGAAGGGCTATAGCAGAGAAAAAGCCCCTTATAGACAGAATAGTAACAATAACGGGAGATGCGGTAAATAAGCCTAAAAACCTTAAGGTCCGCATAGGTACAAATATGAGGGAGCTTATTGATGCGGCGGGAGGCTTTAAGAGCGCTCCTGAGAAGATAATCTCAGGGGGACCTATGATGGGTATAGCTGTTTATGATTTGAATATTCCTGTTTCAAAGGGCTCGTCAGCCTTGCTTTGCTTTACAAAGGATGAGGTACGCGCATGTGAGCCGGGAAACTGTATAAACTGCGGCAGGTGCGTAAGCGTATGTCCCGGAAGGGTTGTTCCCTCAAGGCTTGCCATGCTTGCAGAGCAGGGGGATAAGGAAGCCTTTGAAAAAAATTTCGGCATGGAGTGCTGTGAATGCGGCTGCTGTTCATATATATGTCCCGCAAAGAGAAATCTTACCCAGGCAATCAAATCAATGAGAAAGGACATACTGGCAGACAGACGGAAGAAATAGCTTAAGTTAAAAAATATAGAGGAAAGGATACATGTAAATTATGAGCGAAATGTATAACGTATCGTCAAACCCCCATGTCAGGGCAAAGGATACGACAACCGGCATAATGCTAAGCGTAATTATAGGACTTTTACCGGCAACCATATTTGGTATTTATAATTTTGGATACAAGGCAGCCATACTTGTGGCGGTATGTGTGGCTGGAAGCGTGCTTTTCGAGGGAGCATATGAGTTTTTTATGAAACAAAAGCTTACGGTAAAGGATTTAAGCGCGGCAGTCACAGGTCTGCTTATAGCTTTGAATCTTCCATATGATTTTCCCATTTGGATGGCCCTTATTGGCTGCGGCTTTGCAATAATTGTGGCAAAGCAGGTGTTTGGAGGAATCGGACAGAACTTTATGAATCCTGCCCTTGCGGCAAGGTGTTTTCTCGTATTGTCATTTGGTACAAGGATGACAGTATTTACATATGACGGAATAACAGGAGCAACGCCTTTAAAGCAGCTTAAGGATACAGGAGCTGTGGAAAGCCTGTTTGATATGTTTATAGGTACTACGGGAGGAACTATTGGAGAAACGTCAGTTATAGCAATTCTCATAGGCGGAATTTTTCTTCTGATAAAGGGAGTTATAGATTTCAGAATACCTGTATCATATATTTTATCATTTTTATTATTTATGGGTATATTTGGTGAAGGAGGCTTTTCACCGGAATTTCTGGCAGCACATCTTTGCGGCGGAGGTCTTATGCTCGGCGCATTCTTTATGGCTACCGACTATGTGACTTCACCGATTACGAAGGCAGGAAGAATAGTGTTTGGAGTGCTTTTGGGAATACTCACAGGTATATTCAGAGTGTTTGGACCAAATGCGGAAGGCGTATCCTTTGCCATTATTTTCTGTAATCTCTTAGTGCCAATTATAGAAAAATTCACAATGCCGACTGCATTTGGACGTAAAAGCAGAATGTTTAACATAAAAAAGAAGGAGGGCGGTAATTAATGAACAGCTTTGTTAAGGAAACCATAAAAAATGCTCTTATTCTTTGTACAATTACATTAGTGGCAGGCTTTCTTCTTGGCGGCGTATATGAAATAACAAAGGAGCCAAGGGCTAAGCAGCAGGAAATAACAAGGACAAATGCCTATAAGGAGGTTATAAAAGAGGCTGCTTCATTTGACGAGCTCGATGTTGACGAAAAGGCTGTAAACGGGCTGTTAAAATCAGCAGGCATAACAGAAAAGGCTGCTGTCATTGACGCGTGTATTAAGGCAATGGATAAAGACGGAAATATTATAGGTTATATTGTGTCAGCCACGTCAAAGGAGGGCTATGGCGGAAATATATCCCTTTCTGTGGGCTTTGATATGGAGGGAAATGTAACGGGCGTTTCCATATTGTCTATAAGCGAGACTGCCGGACTTGGCATGGAGGCAAAGAATGAAAGCTTTCTTAACCAGTATAAGGCGGAGGGTGACGCGCTGTACATTGTAAATAAATCCGACAATGAAGACGGTATTAATATAGACGCTCTCTCCGGAGCTACAATCACTTCAAAGGCTGTGACGAAGGCTGTAAATTCAGCAAAGATTGTAGACTTATATCTTATGGGAACAGATAAAACAGATAAAAATAACAGCGAAGCAGATAATAATGACATATCAGGACCGGAAGACGAGTCTGATGTAGAAGATACGGGAGAGTCTGATACTGTGAAGGGTGGTGAAGCAGATGAATAGTATAGCAGAGAGATTGTATAATGGTATTATAAAGGAAAACCCTACATTTGTTATGATGCTTGGCATGTGTCCCACACTTGCCGTTACTACCTCATGTATAAACGGTATCGGCATGGGACTTACTACCACTGTGGTTTTAGCCCTTTCAAACACTATTATTTCTCTTATGAGAAAAATAATACCTGACAAGGTAAGGGTACCGTCATTTATAGTTATTGTGGCAAGCTTTGTAACATTAGTCCAGTTTATGCTTGAGGCATACCTTCCGTCCCTTAATGACGCGCTGGGAATATATATTCCTCTTATTGTTGTAAACTGTATTATACTTGGAAGGGCTGAAAGCTACGCCTACAAAAATCCTGTGCTTCCGTCGCTTTTTGACGGAATAGGAATGGGGCTTGGCTTTACCATTGCCCTTGGACTGCTCGGAGCCTTAAGGGAAATTATAGGCTCTGGAAAAATATTTGGAATAGAGCTTTTCAGTGAGCCTATAAGAGTTATAGGACTGGCTCCGGGAGCTTTCTTTGTACTGGCTGCGCTTGTTGCAATACAAAATAAAATAAAGCTCCGCCAGGGTAAAAAATTAGAAGAAAAATCATGCCAGGACTGCAGGGGCTGTTCAGGCTGTGAAAAGGAGGCAAAGTAAAATATGGCAGATTTAATAAAGATAGCTATAGGAGCCGCAATTATAAACAATGTAGTTTTAAGCCAGTTTTTAGGTCTTTGTCCGTTTCTTGGAGTGTCAAAGAAAATAAAAACAGCGGCAGGAATGGGCAGCGCGGTATTATTTGTTATAACTATTGCATCGCTGTGTACCAGCCTGATTTATACATATATATTGCTTCCGTCAAACCTTACGTATCTTAATACTATAGTATTTATTCTTGTGATTGCCGCCCTTGTTCAGTTTGTTGAAATGGTTGTAAAAAAGATAAGTCCTCCCCTTTATCAGGCCCTTGGCGTTTATCTGCCCCTTATTACCACAAACTGCGCTGTACTCGGCGTTGCCCTTACAAATGTGCAAAAGGAATATAATTTAATTACAAGCGTGGTAAACGGCATAGGAACGGCCCTTGGCTTTATGATAGCCATAGTTATACTTGCAGGTATCAGGGAAAAGATAGAGCATAACAATATCTCTCCCGCCCTTAAGGGGATGCCGATAACGCTTATTACATCAGGACTTATGGCTATAGCCTTCTGCGGCTTTGCCGGATTATTATAAAGGAGGCATGCATTATGGATTTTATCGGAGTATTAAAGGCGTGCCTGTCGGTTGGAGCGGTAGGACTTATTATAGGAGTGCTGTTAGGCATTGCTTCAAAGATATTTGCAGTAAAGACGGATGAAAGGGAGGAAAAAATAAGAGAGCTGCTTCCGGGAAATAATTGCGGCGGCTGCGGCTTTGCAGGCTGCGACGGTCTGGCAGCGGCTATAGCAAAGGGTGAAGCATCGGTAAACGGCTGTCCCGTAGGAGGGGAGGCTGTGGCTGCGGCTATTGGAGAGATTATGGGAACAAGCGCCGAAAGCAACAGAATGGTTGCATTTGTAAAATGTAACGGCGACTGCGACAATGCTTTCGTAAAGTATGAGTATACAGGAAACTTAAGCTGCCGGGAGGCGGTATACGTGACAGGAGGAGGCCCAAAGAGCTGCTCTTACGGCTGTATGGGCTTTGGCTCATGTGTTGAGGAATGTCAGTTTGACGCCATACATGTCATAAACGGCATTGCTGTGGTAGACAGGGAAAAATGTGTGGCATGCGGTAAATGCGTGGCAGCATGTCCAAAAAATCTTATAGAGCTTATACCGTATAAAAGCTCCTATGTGATTCCGTGCAATTCAAACGATAAGGGAGCAGACGTAAAGAAATCCTGCAAGACAGGATGTATCGGATGTACTCTTTGTACAAAGGATTGTCCAACGGACGCTGTAAAGGTAAGTAATTTCCTTGCACATATAAATCAGGATTTATGCTGTGGCTGCGGGCTTTGTGAAAAGAAGTGTCCACAGAAAATAATAAAGGAAGTGTCGTCTTAAGACGGCGCTTCCTTTGAATTTATTAAGAACCAAAAATAGCAGAATGGAGAAGGAAAGAATATGGAAGAAAAGCTGTACACAATACCGCTGACAGAAGCCTTTGAGGCAGACGACGAATGCGCATTATGCAACGTGCAAAGGAGAATTGAAAATGATTTACTTGACTTTGTTCTTGGCTCAGCATCCTCTTACATGGAAAGCGACGTAAGGGCAATGACTGATAAGGAGGGCTTTTGCAAGGCTCATTTTAAAAAGATGTTTGATTATGGAAATACCCTTGGAAACGGCTGGATATTAAAGACACATTTTGAGCAGATTAATTATGAGCTGAAAAATCAGATAAAAATGTTTGCCCCGTCAAAGACGTCATTTATGGACAGGTTTAAGAAAAAAGAAGCAGACGGGGAAAATCCCATAGCAAGGTGGGCAAGGCAGCGTGATAAGTCATGCTATATATGTAAGCGTTTTGACGAAACATACAGCCGGTATCTTGATACTTTTTTTCATATGTATAAAGAGGGTACATTGTACAATATGATAGAAAAAAGCAAGGGCTTCTGTCTTCACCATTTTGGAGAGCTGTGCGGCATGGCTGACATAAGGCTGAATGATAAGCAGAGGGAGGAATTTTATTCACTGATTTTTAATGTGATGAAAGACGCAATGAAAAGAGTCAGTGAGGATGTAAGCTGGCTTGTTGAAAAGTTTGACTATAAAAACAGCGATGCAGATTGGAAAAATTCAAAGGACGCCATTCAGAGAGGCATGCAGAAATTAAGGGGAGGCTATCCGGCGGATTCACCGCATAAAAAGTAATAGAAGGCGAAGTCTAAACTCCTGTCAATTTGACAGTCACATAAAGAAATTTTTATATAGCCTTATAAAAAGTAAAAAATTTTTTAACTGATGAACCTTTTTTCATTTTTCCCGACTATATTTGTGAAAGTACTTTTAAAGACAAGAATATTCTTGAAATGAGGAATAAAGCATGACTGACAAATATAATTTAACTGAATATGCGGACAGACTGTATTTTCTTTCGCTTAAAAAATGCGGAGATTACCACATGGCATGGGAGCTGGCACAGGATACCTTTGCTGCCGTACTAAGCAGTATAAACAGAGGAGCAGAGATAAAAAATATATGGGCATATCTTGAGAGGGTATTGTCTAATAAATATAATGAATATCTCCGGCAGAAGTATAATAAGCCATGGATTAGCTTTAACGATTATCCCCTTGAAATAGAGGATGAAACCATATTGCTTAGGCAGGATACAGAAAGGTATAATGAACAGCTTGAGGCAATAAGACATGAGCTGTGCTTTCTGGCATGTACACACCGTGAAGTAATGGTACGCTTTTATATCCATGGAGAAGGTGTGGAGAGTATAGCAAAAAGCCTGAAAATACCTGTGGGTACAGTTAAGAGCAGACTAAATACAGGAAGGAAGCATATCAGGGAAGGAGTAAATGAAATGGAGAATTATACAAAGCAAAGCTATGAGCCTGATACGCTTATGATTAGCTGTTCAGGAGGAACCGGAATAAATGGAGAGCCCTTTTCGATGGTGTCGGATAAGCTGACGGAAAATATACTGCTGCTGGCTTATGACAAGCCGGTGACAGAAACAGAGCTTGCAAGAGCCCTTGGAACGCCGGCAGCTTTTGTAGAGCCTGTTGTAAACAGGCTTATTGACGGGGAACTTATGAAAAGAAAAGGCGGAGGAAAGGTTTACACTGATTTTATAATATACACGGAAAAGGAACGGACAAATAACCTTGAAAAACAAATAAAAACAGCAGAAGAGCATTTTGATTTGTTTTGGAAGGAGCTTAAGCCTGCTCTTGAGGATTTAAGGAAAAGGGAATTTTACAGAAGACAGAAGGAAAATGCAAAGAAAATGCTTGAGCTTCATTTTTCCATAGATATACTGCAAAGAAGCATTATAAATGTAAGGGATAATATAACAGACGCAGCGCTACCATATTCGGAATATCCCTACAGAAAAAACGGAGGCAGATGGTTTGCAATAGGAAATAAATATTCCGGAAATTCTGCCGGTGCTGTCAATGTGGGAAAATATGAGATAAGCGGCGAATATGGCGTAGGTACGGATAATGTTTACGATTTGCGGACACTTGAGCTAAGAGGATACGATACTTCAATAGGACAGTATCCCGGTAAATATAAAAAGGCAGATTATGTAAAATGGCTGTATGAAATATTTAAGGGTACAAAGGATTCATGTCCGGCAGATTATATAATTGAGTCAATACCGGACATGATAGATTTGGGAATACTGAATAAAGCAGACGATAAATTAGAGCTTTTGCTGCCTGTTGTTGAAAAATCAGAATATATTGAGGAAAAGAAGCTTGGAGGAGAATATAAGGAGAAAATTTCCGGAAATATTCATAATATTATGGAAGCTTTATTAGAAACCGGATATGTTCATGTGCCAAAGCATCTTACGTCGGTTCCAAAATGGCTTCAATACATGTATTGCGCCAACTGTATACCTATGGCTGTAATATACAGGGCTATGGAAGAAGGCTTGCTCTTAACGGACGCTCATCTTCCGGCTTTAATACTGGTATACGAAAAAGCTCACAGCTAAGGACAGAAGCTTAAATCTTTCAAAACAAATTATTTTTAAAATTTTTTCCAACAATTAATCCTTAAAGCGGTACTTAATAAATGTAAGCGAAAGGTTTGCAAAAGGGTACCGCTTTACGTTTACAAAATTTTGCAGTTACAAAATAAAGAAACGGAGAAAAGCCATGAAACTATCAGAAGCGTTGCTTTATGCTTATGCAAAGAAAATATTAGGATTTGCATATGAAAAAACCGGAAATTCATATGATGCTGAGGATTTGGCGCAGGAGATAATGATACAGCTATTAGTCTGCATTGATAAGGAAACGGAAATAGAAAGCTTAAGCAGCTTTGTCTATACCGTATGCCATTATACATGGTCAAAATATCTTCGCAGAAATAAAAAGCATTGGAATTATTTAAGCCTTGATGAAACAGAAAATCTGACTGTTGAAAAGGATACAATGCTTGAGGCGGAAAACAGGCTTTTGTATGAGCAGCTTAGGAAGGTTATTTCCACATATGCAAAAACACAGAGGGAAATTATAATTATGCATTATTATGAAAATAAAACGACGTCAGAAATTTCCCGAATTCTTGGCATAAACGACAGCACGATAAGATGGTATCTTGGCAGCATTAAAAAAGATTTAAAGGAGAAAATTAATATGAGCGAAAAGAAATTAGATTTAAGACCTGTTAAAATGTGGGTTGGAATAGACGGCTGGATTACCGACGAAAGCGACAAGGCAGACCCTATGGAGGATTTGCTTGAGCAGAATATTGCAGCAGTCTGTTACGGAGAGCCTCTTTTAATAAGCGAAATTTCCGAAAAATTAAACGTGGCGTCGGCATATTTGGAAAAGCATATAGAGCATATGGTTTATATGGATTTTTTAAAGCAAACGGGAAAAAGATACCAGACAAACTTTTTTATCAAAGACTTAAAGGTTACTGAAACAGAGATTATATATGGATACGAAAATGCAAAGCCGTATGCGGATAAAATCTTTGAAGCAGTTAATGCAAGAAGGGAGGAAATAAATTCCATAGATTATTTTAATAAGGGGGATGTTGATGAGGATTATTTTATGTGGCATGTTCTGCTGAAAACAGCTCAGGAGATGGCATATGAGGTAATGTTTAAGGTATGGAAGGATTATAATATAACCGACAGGCCGTTAAGAAAAAACGGCTCAAAATACTGGGTAATTGCCGGCATATGCAATGAAAGCTTTAAGGGGCTTAATGAAGGTCAGGAAGAGTATGCAAAATACCGCATGTGCAACGGATATAAAAATAACAATGTTAAAATTTCAGAATTATATCAGGCAGATACTTACTTTTTATTATCCTGTAATTTAAGCTGGAGAAATATAACCTCATCAGATGAGGTTAAGAAGTTCACCGGGGCAGTTATAGCCATACGTGATAAATACTATAATAAAGGTGTTAAATTATCAGAATTTACAGAGTATGAAAAGCTTATGATTTCAGATTTTATCGAAGCAGGATATATTACCGTAAAGGACGGCGTGCCTGTTATTAATATTCCGGTACTTACGGAAGAGCAGATGCAAAAGCTTAATGAAATTGTAGAAAAGATAAAAAATGATTTGGGCAAGAATTTCCTTGAGGAATATGTTTTAGGCTTTGGACGGGCAATGGAGCCGTTAATTCCTTCATTCCTTGACAAAAAAATAAGAAATTATCACAAATATGCACTTATGGGCGGATTTGACATGTTTGGATATATGATAAAGGAGGCAAAGGAGGGTGGAAATATTAAGCTTAGACTTCCTGACGGGGATGCGGCAAAATATGCGCTTACAATGCTTGTATTAAAGAATAAGGAATGATAACCTCGGCGCTGAAAAGAAATAAAATTCTCGATAAAGAGAGATGGTGAAATTTATGAAAATAAAAACAAAAAAGAACATAATGCCAAACAATAAGAAATACACGGCATGGGATTACATAAAAATCCCCTTTATGTCATGTCCCGGCTGCACTCTGATTATAGGCATAAACCGTATTGTATCAGCCTTTATCCCCTCGCTGGTGGTTTTGATTACTGCAAATTTTATAGATACCGCCATAGCAGTCTTTAATGGAGAAAAAAGCTTTAACGATATTTATCTTCCCATACTGTGCTATATGCTGGTGGTAATTTTCCAGAATCTTAACTATACCCTTATATATGGCTTTGTCAATATACGGTATGATATGGCGATTTATCACAATGTGCGCTCGGAGCTGGCGTTAAAGAGAGGACGTCTTGAATACAGGCATATAGAGGATAACGAAACATGGAATCTTATATCAAGAGTGTGCGACGATTCCCTTGCAAATGTTGCAATGGGAATGAACAATCTTTTTGACATAGCTGATTTGTGCATATCAATTATTTCAATTCTTGTTATTTTAATGACACAGGTATGGTGGGCTGCGGCAGCAATTATGATAGTGGCAGTTCCCCTTATACTGGTGGCAATGAGAGGAGGAAAGGAGGTATATGACGCAAGGCGTGAGGTTAGAAAGCATGTAAGAAGGGCAGATTATCTTCACAGCGTTCTTACAAAAAGAGAATACATAGAGGAGAGGGCGTTATTTGACTATAGCCATAAGGTAAATGAGCAATGGTATGAGAAATATGAAACCGCAAGAAAGGAAATACTGAAAAAGGACATTAAAAACCAGATTAGAATGAGAATTTCAAGTATTATAGCTCTTGTTACAGCCATAGGAATAATAGGGGTAATTCTTGTTCCCACAGTTAAGGGAGCAATGTCAATAGGTATATTCATAGCCCTTTCAAACGCCACCTTTAATATAGTTGACAGAATGTCATGGAATTTATCATATGTGGCCCGCTCCTTTGCCGAAAAGCAGGAGTATCTTAAGGATTTAACAAAGTTTATGGCGCTTACGGAGAGAGAGGGAGCCCTGGACGAGCCGGAGAATATTGAAAATATATCCTTTGATAGCATAGAGTTTAAGGATGTATCATTTAAGTATCCGGGAACAGAAAAATACATACTTAAGAACTTTAATCTTAAAATAACAAAAAACCGCCACTATGCGTTTGTCGGGATAAACGGTGCAGGAAAAACCACCATAACAAAGCTTTTAACAGGAATGTATCAGGATTATGACGGTCAGATACTTATAAATAACAGGGATATTAAGCTGTACGGCCTTAAGGCTTTAAAGGCAATATTTGCCGTTGTATATCAGGATTTTGCAAGGTATCAGGTCAGCGCCGACGACAATATCCTTCTTGGGGATATAAGGCAGCTTAACAAAAAGCTTGCAAAGGAAGCCTATGATACAGGAAAAAGAGGAATTATCCTTAAGGAAATAGACCTAGACAGGGTAATAAATAAGCTGCCGTCAGGGCTTAATACATATCTTGGAAAGATAAAGACAGGTGGAGTGGATTTGTCAGGGGGCGAGTGGCAGAGGCTTGCAGTGGCAAGAGCCTTGTACAGTCCTGCCCATGTAAGGATACTCGACGAGCCTACGGCGGCGCTGGACCCTGTGGCAGAGAGCAACGTATATAAAATGTTCGGACGTATCAGCAAGGGCAAAACAACAATATTTATCACCCACAGGCTGGGGGCGGCAAGACTGGCAGACGAGATAATAGTTATAGACAAAGGAAGCGTGGCAGAGAAGGGAAGCCATGAGGAGCTTATAAAAACAGGCGGAATATACGCCGCAATGTTTGAAAGCCAGAAGAGCTGGTATGAGCTTCAGGGAGGTATGGAATAATGGAAAATAATAAAAAGGATAAGATAAAAAATAAGGGAGGAATAGGGAGAATACTAAGGGTAATGATACCAAAGTGCTTTAAGGCAGCCCCTAAGCACTGGATATTTATGATATGCACCGACTGTACCTTTTCCGTAATATCGGTAATGCTTGTTGCGGCGTTGCAGTATTTCCTTGATAATGTATCAGGAGCTATTAAAGGGACTAAGAGTATTAAAATCGTTATTATATCGCTTTTAATTTTGGGCTTTGGAAAGCTTATACACCAGCTTTTAAACGCCATAATCAATTCTACCCCGGATATTTTTTTCCAGAAGGTAAACAGTGTGCTGACAGGAGAGCTTCATGGAAAAATAAGCAGGCTAAAGCCTATAGCATTTGAGGAGACAGCAAAGCTTGACCACATAAACAAGGCGTCACAGGGACTTTCAAATGCAATAGAGTTTGTCAGCAGCTTTGGATATATATTCACGTTTTACGGCTTTTATATTGTTGCCATGTTTATATATCTGCTTACCTTAAACAATCTGCTGGCCCTTTCAATACTGCTTATATTTATTCCCACGGGAGTCAGCCAGATTATAAGAATGAAGGTGTACAATAAGGCTGAAGATAAATCTGCGCCTATCAGGAGAGAGTATGATTACTATGAGGAATGTATGGTAAGCCGCGATTATTTTAAGGAAACAAGGCTTTTAGGCGCCTTTGGATATTTCAGGAGGCTTTATCTGGAGGCCCTTGACGCACTGCAGGTAATAAAATTTAAGGCGGCCTTTAAGACGGGAATGACAGATTTAGGCTTAAGCGTCATTACAATAGCAGGCTACGGAAGCGTAATGCTCCTGCTGTTTAAATGTCTTTTGACAGGCGATATATCCGTGGGAGCATTTGCGGCAGTATTTGCATCGGTGGATGACCTTTACGGAATAATAGATAACATGATTAGATATGCGATAGGCGATATGGCGACGCAGTACGGCAGCATAAACAATTATCTTAATTTTCTTGAGATGGAGGAGGATACGGGAGAAGCGTATGAGCCTGATGATGAAATAGAGATAGATATTGACAATGTATCCTTCGCATACCCCAGCGATGCCGGCGAGGTAAACGCTGTGGCAGAAAGACAATTCAAATACGACCACTATGGAAATCTTATAGACAGCGACCTTTTGAAGGATGTGGAGGAGGAGAAAACAGATAAAGAGAAAAAGTACGCCCTCAGGAACTGCAGCCTTCACATAAAAAAAGGAGAGACCATAGCCATTGTGGGAGAGAACGGCTCGGGAAAATCCACCATAATAAGGCTTATAACAGGACTGTATGAGCCTGACAGTGGAACTGTAAGCTATAACGGGGAGGATATTTCCAAATATAAAAAGAGCGATATATACAAAAACACGTCGGCTGTATTTCAAAAGTACCAGCGTTATCAGATGACATTAAAGGAAAATATATGCATAAGCAGTGTGGATAGGGAAGCTGACAGCAAGGAGCAAAAGCCGGAATTAACAGGAGAGCTTGACGCTATTGCAGAACAGGCAGGAATAACCATGGATGAAAAAACGTATCCTGAGGGTTACGAGACAATGCTTTCAAGGGAATTTGAAGGAGTGGATTTGTCAGGAGGCCAGTGGCAGAGAATAGCAATAGGGAGAGGGTTTTACAGAAATCATGGGCTTATTGTTCTTGATGAGCCTACATCAGCTATAGACCCCTATGAGGAGACAAGAATATATAACCAGTTTGCTGAGATATCAAGGGATAAAACAGCGGTTATAGTTACCCACAGGCTGGGCTCCGTAAGGCTGGCGGACCGTATTGTGGTAATGAAAGGGGGAGAAATAGTACAGGTAGGAACACATGAGGAGCTTATGGGGGAGGCAGACGGTGAGTATGCCAGACTGTACAGGTCGCAGGAGCAGTGGTATATGGCGTAGAAATACTAATTTGTATGCTTGGAAATACGTTTTTCCTCACATGTAGTACGGGTATGTCCCATTAACAGGCTTCTAGGGTTGGGATGGGGATGGCTTAAGGAGGC
>ERZ777305.2593-NODE-2593-length-14919-cov-11.005517_pt1 | contig 14919 bp, 14 predicted proteins | sample MGYA00374965_ERZ777305 | MGnify/ENA primary metagenome ERZ777305 (study PRJEB29328, sample SAMD00013331) | mouse gut metagenome | study: EMG produced TPA metagenomics assembly of the Metagenome analysis of fecal microbiota from mouse which was promoted... | reverse complement strand
CCTCAATTAACTAATGACACTCTGAACTACTGAATTTGACACCTGAGTAGTTACCTTAATCTTACGGAAAAACACAGAAAGGATTGAGAAAAAAACGCCGGGCAGCGCTATGGAGTTCTAAAAAAATATCTAAATTTGCAGACGATTCAAGTATAGCATAGGCCAATCCAAACACATACTCAATTATCATAAATAATTATGTCAGATTTTAATAGCGAGGCATTGAATAATGCCGGTCAGAACGGAATGAAACAGACCGTAAAGTCGGTGATTACGAACCGTTGGTTCGAACTGTCGATAACCCTGGTGATAATAGTAAACTCTTTGCTGATAGGCGTGGAAACATATCACACGCACAGCACGGTGACCATGATTCAGAACCTTATATTATACATTTTCACCATAGAAATAGCGCTGCGCTTTCTGGCATCCGACAGCTTAAAGCAGTTCTTCAGCGACGGCTGGAATCTGTTCGACCTGTCGCTGGTGCTGGTAGGGTATATACCCGAAACCATGTTCGAAAACGCATCGGCCATGATGGCACTCCGGGTACTCAGGGTTTTCCGTGTGCTCAGGCTGCTTCGCGCCGCCAAGGAAATGAAGGTGATAGTAAGCGTGCTGCTCAGGAGTACCACGGCCATGTTCTACAATGTGCTGCTTTTCGGAGTATTCATATACCTGTTTTCGATTATCGGAGTAGGGCTGTTCAAGTTGCCCGACCCGGCAACCCTTCAGGGCGAGGAGAAGGAGAGCTATGAGAAGCTGATGGAGATAGCTCCACATTCGCCTTCGAATTCACCCGACCCCTTCGGAACACTCGGCGAGGCCATGTTTACACTCTTCCGCGAGCTTACCGGAGAAGACTGGACCGACCTCCGCTACAACCATATCACAGCCTACGAACTCGGAGTAATCAAGACACCGCCGGTGGTGATAAACCTGTTCCATATCATCTGGTTTATCATAGCCGCATTCATGCTGCTTAACTTGGTTACCGGCGCTATAATCAACAATTATCAGTCGGTTATGGAAAAGAAGGAGCATGAAAAGAATGCCGAGGGAACAGTCTGAATACGGCTGCGGGCTGAATCGGCGATAAACCGCCGGTTTGGCTTGCCCCCGAATACCAAGAGGCTGCGCTGTTTTTTCAGCGCAGCCTCTTGACCATGTGCCCGGAGCGGGACTCGAACCCGCACAGCCGAAAAGGCCAAGGGATTTTAAGTCCCTCGTGTCTACCATTCCACCATCCGGGCAAATGTGGGACAAAGTTACAGATTTTTTTTTAATCTGCAATACGTATGTCGCGAAAATTTGCTAACTTTGCATTATATTTCGATTCATGCCCCGGTAGTTCAACGGATAGAATAGAAGTTTCCTAAACTTTAGATAGCAGTTCGATTCTGCTCCGGGGTACAACAATGAGCATTTCGCCCCATGCGGGGCGAAATGTGTTTTAGAACTAATGGTTGCAGCTGAAAATCTTAAAGCCGAATGTCTGCGCCGCCGCTATGCGTCGCTGCTGGAGAAGCCCGACACGTTTCCGTCGGGCCATAACTGGGCGTATATAATCGAGCACCGCATGAGCGGCCTCGGACCGGCGCTTTACCGCAAGTATCTTGTGGCGCTGATGTTGCAGCAGGAACAGCGCAGCGGTCTGCATGTGGTGGCTCTGAAGTACTTTCCGGAATATCTGCGGAGTGTTGACCGTCGGCATGCCCTCGATACTCTGTATGGCGATGTGTCCACGATGCCCGACGAGTTTGTGCGCCTCGTCGACGAATGTATGCTCTTCGACGCTGTGCGCCTGCAGAGGCTTCTTGCCGCGGGCGATGCCGCCTCGCTGCAGTTGGTGATACGCTGTCTGCCGGCGTTCCAGCCCGAGTACGACCGCAGCGACCTTGAGGCCATGGAGCGTCTGCTGCACTCTTTGCGGCAGCTTCCGCCGCTGGGCAGGGTGGAGGAGCGCCGTACCTTGCTGGGAACCAAGCGTGTGTATGTGTGTCCGTACGGCCACGGCAATAATGCCGAGGTGGAGTTCTGCGTCGAGTGTGGCTGCGACATCTACGGCCTTGGCGAGGATGACCGTAAGGCTATATCGGATTTTGCCCTGCGCTGTGAAGCTTTGCGAGATATGTTATAGGATTTATCTTATTTTAACCGAGTGGGGCAATAAACTTGCCCGTGAAAATCCGTAACTTTGTAGCAGAAACTAAAAACAGTCCAAAAATGGAAAAACCTAAGAAAAGTACAAAGAAGACAGCTGCGGACGAAGGCAATCCGCAGGCTGCCCGGCTCGAAGCCCTGGCACAGGCCATGGGGCGTATAGAAAAAGCTTACGGCCGCGGCGCCGTGATGAAGCTCGGCGACGAAGTGGTTGAGGATGTCGACGTGATTCCCACCGGTTCGGTAGGCCTTAACTATGCCCTTGGTGTGGGCGGTTACCCCCGCGGACGTATCATAGAGATATTCGGCCCCGAGTCGTCGGGTAAGACCACACTGGCCATCCATGCCATAGCCGAGGCGCAGAAGCAGGGCGGCATCGCGGCCATTATCGACGCCGAACATGCCTTCGACCGCTTCTATGCCCAGCAGCTTGGCGTAGATATCAACAACTTGCTGATTTCGCAGCCCGACAACGGCGAGCAGGCCCTTGAAATTGCCGAGCAACTGATACGCTCGAGTGCCATCGATATTCTGGTGGTCGACTCCGTGGCCGCGCTGACTCCCAAAAACGAAATCGAGGGTGAGATGGGCGATCGCAATATGGGTCTGCAGGCGCGCCTCATGTCACAGGCCATGCGCAAGCTCACCGGCGCCATATCGCGTACCAACACCACCTGCATTTTCATAAATCAGCTGCGTGAGAAAATTGGCCAGATGTTCGGCCCTACCGAAACAACTACCGGCGGCAACGCGCTGAAATTCTATGCATCGGTGCGTATCGACATCCGCTCGCGCAATCCAATTAAGGACGGCGACGATGTGCTGGGCAAACGCGCCTTTATAAAGGTAGTGAAAAACAAGGTGGCACCCCCGTTCAAGCGTGCCGAGTTCGACATCATGTTCGGCGAGGGCATCAGCAAGACCGGCGAGGTAATCGACCTTGGTGTTGAATACGGCGTGATAAAGAAGAGCGGTTCGTGGTTCAGCTACAACGACACCAAGCTCGGCCAGGGCCGCGAGGGTGTGAAGTCCATGCTGGCCGACAATCCCGAACTGCTCGACGAGCTCAGCCGGGCCGTGGCCGATGCCATGAAGCAGGCCGAGGAAGAACGCCGGGGCAAAAACGGCTCTCCGGCCCGCAAGCCTAAAGCTGCCGACGAGAATCCGGCTGCTCCGGCAAAAGAGTCCGACGGCACACTGGACTTCGACGACAGTCTGCCCGACGATTTCTCCATTGAAGAAGATCTCTGATTTTACCCCGGAAAGGTGCATCGCTATTATAGCCGGCGCACCTTTCCGCGGCCATTTCCGGAGTTGACGATAAATGCAGAGGGTGCTGCCGAACTTCAGAAGCCACATACTTGGTGTGAGATTTCTTAGGTTCGGCACTCCCCATACTTATTAATCATTAAATATCCCTAAGAAAAGTGCGAACCGACGAAGAAGTAAAAGACTGCACACTGCTGGGCAACCAGGGTGTGAAATATCCTACCGACTATGCACCCGAGGTGCTGGAAACTTTCATCAACAAGCATCCCGGCAATGAATATCTGGTTACGTTCAACTGTCCGGAATTCACCTCGCTGTGTCCGATTACCGGCCAGCCCGATTTCGCGCGCATAATCATAAACTATATACCGCGCGAGCGCATGGTCGAGAGCAAGAGTCTTAAACTGTATCTGTTCAGTTTCCGTAACCACGGCGACTTTCACGAAGACTGCGTGAACGTGATTATGAAAGACCTGGTGAAGCTGATGGATCCGCGTTATATCGAGGTGATAGGCCTGTTTACCCCCCGTGGCGGCATATCCATTTATCCCTTTGCCAACTATGGCGATGCCGAGCATCAGGAACTGGCGCGCCAGCGTATGCTCCAGGCATTCTCAAACTATAACATGGTAAAATAATATAATATGGGAAAAGACTCTTTGATGGTGCTGTCGGGCGGCATGGACTCCGTGACCATGCTCTACGAATACGCACACTGCATTGACCTGGCCGTTAACTTCATTTACGGTTCGAACCACAACATGCGCGAACTGGAGTTTGCGCGCCTGCACTGCAAGCGCCTGGGTATCGAACTGGTGGAAATCGACCTCAGTTTCATTGGCGAGAACTTCCATTCGTCGCTTCTCGAGGGGGCCGAGGCCATACCTGAAGGTGAGTACGACTTCGACAATATGAAAAGCACTGTGGTGCCTTTCCGCAACGGTATTATGCTGGCTGCTGCCGCCGGTCTGGCCGAGAGCCGCGGGCTTAAGGCTGTGATGATTGCCAACCATGCGGGCGACCATGCGCTGTATCCCGACTGTCGCGACTCCTTTGTCCGCGCCATGGCCGGAGCCATAGCCGAAGGTACATACGACCGTATTGAGTTGCGTGCGCCATACAGTCTGCTTACCAAGACACAGATTGCCGAGCGTGGCAAGAGAATGGAACTCGACTACAGCGAAACCTACAGCTGCTACAAGGGCGGCGAAAAGCATTGCGGACGTTGCGGCACATGTCAGGAGCGCAAAGCGGCTCTGGCTGAAGCCGGTATCGACGACCCCACTGAATACGAAGAATAGTTTACAGCCTATATAACATAGTTTTTACAGGCTTGAATACAGTCAGCCCCCTATCCGCTGAGGCCAACGGAGAGGGGGCTGACTGTATTCTGCAGGCCCGGTAAAAGCCCGGAATTATGCAAACTCCAGCGGACGGCCCGGCGCATCGGGTGCGGCGCCGTTAATCCATGTGCGGAGTACCCGCCAGCCAAGGCGTTCGCCGGCCATGGGAGTCCAGCCGCAGAGGCTCAGCACGTCGCTGTCCTGCACTATATGGTCGTGGCGTTCGACCAGCACCAGGTCGGCATAGTTGCCTTCGGCTATGCTGCCGCGGCCCCGGATTCCGAACAGTTCGGCGGGAGTCTGCGCCATCTTGCGGGCTACGAAGGCCGGATTGTCGTACAGAGTAAGCATCGCAGGCAGCGAGAACTGTACCATGGGCGAGCCGCTGGCTGCTTTCAGCAGATTGCCTGCCTTGTCGGCCGGCAGATGCGGGGCGTGGTCGGTGGCCACCATGTCGAGCCGTCCTTCGACAAGAGCCGAACGCAGGCGTTCGCGGTGTTCGGGGCCTTTTACGGCCGGATTCATTTTTATGCGCGCACCGCAACGTTTGTAGTCGTCGGAACACCACCACAGATGGTGGGGCGACACTTCGGCGGTGATTCGTTTGCCGGCTATGGGGCCGGCATCGAGCAAGGCACACTCGTCGGCAGTCGACACGTGGGCCAGATGCAGGCGCGAGCCGTAGCGTGAGGCCAGTTCCATGGCTCGTTCGGAGGCTCTCACACAGGCCTCGACCGAGCGCAGCCGGCTGTGCAGGCTCACAGGCAATTCTTCGCCGAACTCGGCGCGCAGGCGCTGCAGGTTGGCGGCTATGACGGTATCGTCTTCGGCGTGGACCACTATCGGTGCCTCGACTTCGGCAAATATGGCCTCGACGGCTCCATTGCCTTCCACGGCCATATTGCCGGTACTCTGACCCATGAACAGCTTTACACCCGGCACGCGGTCGAAGGGCAGCCTGCGCAGCAGCCCGAGATTGTCGCTTGTGGCCCCCACGAAGAAAGCGTAGTTGCCCACGGCGCTTGCGGCGGCGATGCGTTTTTTCTCCTCCCAGGCATCGAGTGTGGTTGTAGGCGGAATGGTGTTGGGCATGTCAATCCAGCTGGTCACACCTCCGGCAGCCGCGGCGCGGCTTTCCGAAGCCATTGTGGCCTTATGGGTAAGGCCGGGTTCGCGGAAGTGGACATGGCAGTCGATGACGCCGGGCATGAGAGTGGCTCCGGATGCGTCGACAACTTCGGTGGCCTCGCCGGTAAGTTCTGCCGGTGCCGGCCCCTGCCCGGTACGGATTATACGTTCGCCTTCGATGGCCACATATCCTAAAAGTGGCGCCTCCGAGCTTGGAAACACCACCTGTGCGTTATGAATCAATAACATATTTCAATTATTGTAATAAGTCTGTTTGACTATAGAACCGTAGATTAAGAGCTTGTTTAAAAACTCAAGCTTTATACTTTTTGAAAAAACTGTTCCACTTCAGCCTGATCACACCGAACACGGCTTCGCCGAAGATGCTCGAGTTCATCTTGCTGGTGCCAAGCACACGGTTTACGAAAATAATTGGCACTTCGGTAATGCGAAAACCGAATTTGTATGCTGTGAACTTCATCTCAATTTGGAACGCATAGCCTTTGAATTTGATTTTGTCAAGGTCCATAGTTCGCAGCACTTTACTGTTATAGCATACAAATCCGGCGGTGGTGTCGTGGATGGGCATACGTGTAATCATGCGTACATATTTCGAGGCGTAATAGCTCATAAGCACACGGCCCATTGGCCAGTTGACTACGTTCACGCCGGTGACGTATCGCGAGCCCACGGCCACATCGGCGCCTTCGACTGCCACGGCCTTGTAGAGTTTCAGCAAGTCGAGTGGATTGTGCGAGAAGTCGGCGTCCATCTCGAATATGTATTCGTAACCGTGGTCGAGGGCGAATTTGAACCCCGTGATGTATGCCGTGCCCAGGCCGAGTTTGCCGGAGCGTTCAATAATATGTATACGGCCCGGGGCTGCGGCCATCATTTTTTTTACAATGGCGGCAGTGCCGTCGGGCGAGTTGTCGTCTATTACGAGAATGTCGAACTGATGTTCGAGCGCGAGAACGGCCTTGATAATAGCTTCGGCATTCTCGCGTTCGTTGTACATCGGTATGATTACCACCGAGTCCCGGCGGCTGTCAGAGTCATTAGTCATTTCAATTCGCAAAGGTCTTAAAATGTTTCAAGAAACCATAGAACCATAGCTTGCCATAGAACTATACCGAAGTGTTGCTATGTAAAGCTATGCTTCTATGGTTTCTGTATCAAACCGGTCAGGGACCTTTAACTGTTTATATTCAACATCAGATAGCGTCGTCCTCCACCGATTCGAGGGCTTCGGCGGCAGGAACGGCAGAATCGTCGGCGGTAGCGGCTTCGAGTTTCTTCATGATAGAGAAGATGAATGCAGCCGAAAGCAGACAGATTACAATAAGTATGGCCCAGATAATATACACCGGAATCTTGCCCCACAGCAGCATGGGAATCGATACCAGGTAGTTGCCTATGGCGGTAGCGGCAAACCAGCCGCCCATCATCGAGCCTTTGAGCTTGGGAGGAGCCACCTTGGATACGAACGATATACCCATGGGCGACAGCAGCAGTTCGGCAAAGGTAAGCAGCAGGTAGGTGCTTATGAGCCAGTTGGGCGATACCTCGCCGTTGGTGCCTACCAGCGACAGTGATGCCAGTACCATCACGCCGTAGGCGGCGCCGGCCATAATCATGCCGTAGCCAATTTTACGGGGTGCCGAAGGCTCTTTGCCCTTGCCGGCCAGCCAGGCGAACAGAGCCATGGAGAACGGAGTCAGAGCCACTACGTAGAAGGGGTTGAACTGCTGATAGATAGCAGGGTCGATGCCTTCGACAGTGGCGGGGGTTTTGCTGTAGATATATACCACTACGCCAAGGCAGGCGGCGAGTAGGAGTGAGCAGATTATACGGCCCTTGTTGGTGCTGCTCTGAATCATGCCGAAGAAGGCGTAAACACCGGCGGCGATGGATGCCAGCGCCCAGATATTGAAGCCGATGCGGGTCCAGCCGGTGGCTACCGACGAAGTACAGCTCTTGGCGAACTCGGTCAGAGTCTGGCCGTTCTGGTGGAATACCATCCAGAAGAAAATAACTACGGCGAACACCAGCAGCAGGGCAACTACGCGCTGCTTGGTCTGCTGGGGAGTAAGCTCCTTGACATTCTGCTGAGCGGCTGCGGCGGCTTTGGGGTCTTTTTTGTTATCGATGATATGAGCGTACGTCTTGCGTCCGAGGAAGTATATGAGGAAGCTGACAATCAGCGACACGCATGCCAGACCGAATGCCCAGGAGCAGCCGTTGGCAAAGCTGGTGATGTAGCCGGTGGCGAAGTCGCTGAGGTTCGATACTTCCATGCCGCAGCGGCTTGCGAAGTCCGACAGATAGTTGCTCAGGAACGCACCCAGGTCGGCGCCCGGTTCCATGCCGTTCTTGGCGGCGAACTCGGTCATGGCCTTGATGGTTTCCTCGTTCTGTGGCATGTTAGTGAAGTTCTGGGTGTCGATGCACCAGTTGCTCACGGTGGCGGCCATGGGGTCGTTGGTGAGGTAGCCGGCCTTGGAAAGAGCCCAGTTCTTGAGGCCTACGGCAGCCATGGGAGCGAACATCGAGCCCAGGTTGATGGCCATGTAGAACAGCGAGAAAGCCGAGTCGCGCTTGTCGGCGTAGCGTTGTTCATTATAAAGGTCGCCCACCATTACCTGCAGGTTGCCCTTGAACAGGCCGGTACCTGCCGAAATCAGCAGCAGGGCGGCAAAAAGAATCATAAGCGAGGTATTGCTGCGTACGGCAGTCGGAGCCGACATAAGGGCATAGCCCACAAACATCACGGCGATACCGGTGGTTACACACTTGGAGAAGCTCCATTTGTCGGCGAGCCAGCCACCTACCAGAGGCATAAAATATACTAATGCAAGGAAGATTGAAAAAATCTGGCCGGTCCATGCTGCATCGAGGCCGAACTTGGCCTGGATATAGAACAGGAAAATCGCCAGCATGGTGTAGTAGCCAAAACGCTCGCCTGTGTTGGCTAACGCTAAGACATACAACGCTTTGGGTTGGTTCTTGAACATGATATTATTTTGTTGGATTTGTAAATAGTCACTCGCGCTGCGGGCTCGCGCCCGGTTTCAGTGTGCTAAGATACGCATTATTTTTCGGATTTCGGCTTTTTTTATGTAAATTTGCAGAGAAAATGTTTCCGGCGGGTGTTGCAGAACCATATTCCGCAACACCTTTGCCATCCCCCTTGTTCGTACAATATGCAGATTGCAAACAATAATTTACCCGAAGACATACAGCAGGCCAAACTTCGCTTCGGCATCGTAGGGTCTGCCCCTGCTCTGGTGGGTGCCGTGCAGCGCGCTATCAAGGTGGCCCCTATTGACCTCAGTGTGCTGGTGGTGGGCGAGAGCGGCGCCGGCAAGGAGTTTTTTCCTAAGATAATACACGCTTACTCGGCACGCAAACACGCCAAATACATTGCCGTGAACTGCGGCGCCATACCCGAAGGTACTATCGACTCGGAACTGTTCGGCCACGAGAAGGGCTCCTTTACCGGCGCGGTGGCGTCGCGCAAGGGCTACTTCGAGGAGGCCGACGGAGGCACCATATTCCTTGATGAAGTGGCCGAGCTGCCTTTGACTACTCAGGCGCGCCTGCTGCGTGTACTTGAATCAGGCGAGTTCCTGAAGGTGGGTTCCAGCACCGTACAGCGTACCAATATACGCGTAGTGGCCGCTACAAATGTCGACATGAGCCGTGCCGTGGCCGAGGGGCGCTTTCGCGAAGACCTCTACTACCGCCTGTCGACCGTGCAGATTTCCGTGCCGCCCCTGCGCGACCGTGGCAGCGACATAATGTTGCTGGCCCGTAAATTCGCCTCTGACTTCAGTGAGCGATACCGCTTGCCCGGCATCAGTTTTTCCGACGAGGCGCGCCGGGCACTGCTGCACTACCGCTGGCCCGGCAACGTGCGCCAGCTCAAAAACGTAATCGAGCAGCTGGCTTTGTTCGAGGCCGACAATACAGTCAGTGTGGACACACTGCAGCAGTATCTGCCGGCCAACGCCACCGTGTTCACTCCGGCCCTTTCGGGCAGCGATCGGTACGACTATCAGCGCGAGCGCGAGATGCTCTTTAATCTTATATTCAGGATGCAGCAGCAAATCGACGAACTCCGTGCCCGCGCAGGCCTCCAGTCGACTCTGCCATCCAAAGCAGAAGCCGTCGACGAGTTCGAGGACATCACCCAGCAGACCCCGGCATCGGAGCGCCCTGTGCCGATGGCCCTGACCAAGTTCAGTATACAGCAGCCCGAAGCCAACACCGAAGCCGAGCGGCGCGCCATAAAGGATGCTCTGGACCGCAACGACGGTCGCCGCAAAGCCGCCGCCCGCGAACTCAATATAAGCGAACGAACCCTATATCGTAAAATTAAGGAATATGGCCTGGAATAAGCTGCGACTCATAATGGTGCTGCTGGCCGCGTTTGTAGCGTTGCCGGGCTGCATACCCCGCTTTACGCTCAATGGCTCGGCAATCGACTACACGGTGTACAAAACCATACATGTGTCGGAATTTCCTATCCGCGCCGCTCTGGTGTACCCGCCTCTGCAGCAGACTTTTGAAAACGAACTGCTCGACTATATAACCCGCAATACACGCCTGCAGACCACCGACGGTGCGGCCGACATGCAGCTCGAAGGCGAAATCACCGGTTACTCGCTATCGCCGCAGGCGGTGACCGAGGACGCATACGCATCCAAAACCCGACTGACGATAACAGTGCGAGTGAAATATCTCGACAACAAGGCCGAAGGCAAGGACACCGACGAGAGTTTCAGCGCCTATCGCGACTTCGACTCATCGGTAATGCTTACCGACGTGCAGGACGAACTCTGCCAGGAAATATCGAAAGAACTCGTAGAACTTATATTCAACGCCACCCTCGGCGACTGGTAAGCACATGAACGCGCAACTGCAAGAACTCCGACAATACCTGCAGGGCGACAGCCCCGCGGCTCCGGCCCCCGATGTACTGCGCGGCCTTATGGCGGCATATCCTTACTTTGCTGCGCCGGTGGCGGCGATGCTGCGCCTGTACGGCCACGACATGAATCCCGCCGAACTCTCGGCACTGCGCTCACGCCTGGGTGTGATGCTGGGCGGAACTGATCCCGCACTGCGCGCCACATGCGGCCTCGACGACAGCTCATTCTATCCCGATGCCACCGACCGGCGCCCCGATACCACCGACGCCCTCGATACTTTCTTTGCCACATACGGCAAAACATCGCCCGAAGAAGAAGCCCTGCTCGAACGGCTCATATTTAACCCCGTGCCCGATTACGCCGACCTGCTGGCTCACGAAGAGGGGCGCGACCCGGTGCCGGACCCCGACGACGGAATACCCGACATCAAGAATCTTGCCGCCAAGCTGGCACGTCACGAACAATCCGAACAGCCTGCTCAACCGGCAGCCGAAGCCGAAGCGCCCGCTCAGACACCCGTACAGGCCCCGCAGAGCAGCGACGACTCGCTCCTGAGTGAGAGCCTGGCCAAAATATTTATAAAACAAGGGCGATATGAGCGTGCGTATGAAATTATTAGCAATTTAAATTTGAATTATCCGGAAAAAAGTGTTTACTTTGCAGACCAATTGCGGTTTTTGCGCAAGCTGATACTTATCCAAAAGAAAAATAACCATAAATAATATGTATCTCGTACTTAGCATTCTCACAATTCTTGTAGCCGTGCTCCTGATCGGCATCGTTCTGATTCAGAAATCCAAAGGCGGCGGTCTGTCGTCGCAGTTCGGCGGCGCCGGCAATGTGATGGGCGTCCGTCAGACCAACAGCTTCCTCGAAAAAACCACCTGGACTTTGGCTGCTCTTATAGTAGTACTCTCCATAGCCTCGTCGTTCGCTCTCCGCGGCGAATCCAAAGCTGAAACCCGCTTCAACGCTCCCGCGGCTCCCGCTCCCGCTGCAGCAACCACCACCAATACTCCGGTTGCGGCCGAAACCGAAGCCCCCGCAGCAGCAACTCCGGCAGCAGAATAAAAACATATTCACGAACCATACAACTGGTACGCGGCATGCCGCGTCCGCGTCTGTCATCGACTCGCGCGGACGTGGTGTGTTATATACATACTTCAGACAATAGACTAAATGCAACGCTCTGATTTTGAGATAATGGCGCCGGTCGGCTGTTACGAGTCGCTCCACGCAGCCATCGATGCCGGAGCAGATGCCGTATACTTCGGTGTCGGACGGCTCAACATGCGCTCCAAGTCGAGCGTGAATTTTACTATCGACGACCTGCACAACATAGCAGACATCTGCGAACGTGCCGGCGTGAAATCGTATCTGACTGTCAATACCATTGCCTATGACGATGATTTGCCGGCAATATACGAGGTTATCGACGCCGTGGCCGGGAGTCACATATCGGCAATCATAGCCAGCGACATCGCCACCATACTGTATGCGCGCGAAAAAGGAGTGGAGGTGCATATCTCCACACAATGTAACATCAGCAATACCGAGGCGCTGCGCTTCTACAGCCGCTGGGCTGATGTGGCCGTGCTGGCACGAGAACTGAACATGGATCAGGTGGCAGCCATACACAGGGCCATAGAAGAGCAGAACATATGCGGACCCGCCGGCAAGCCGGTGCGTATAGAAATGTTCTGCCACGGCGCGTTGTGCATGGCGGTTTCGGGCAAATGCTATCTGTCGCTGCATCAGATGAACAGCAGCGCCAACCGCGGGGCATGCACTCAGATTTGCCGTCGCGGTTACGAGGTCACCGACCTTGAAACCGGCGACCAGCTGCAGGTCGACAACAAATATATAATGTCGCCCAAAGACCTCAAGACAATCCACTTCCTTGACCGCATGATCGACGCCGGCGTGAGGGTGTTCAAAATCGAAGGTCGCGCCCGTGGCCCCGAATATGTAAAAATCGCTGTGCAATGTTACAGTGAGACCATAGAAGCGATATGCAATGGCACCTACAATGCCGAACTGGTAGCCGGCTGGGACGAACGCCTCGGACGCATATTCAACCGCGGATTCTGGAACGGCTATTACCTGGGGCAGCGCCTTGGCGAATGGTCCGGCAAATACGGCTCGTCGGCCACACGTGTTAAGCATTATACTGCCAAGGGAGTGAAATATTTTTCCAAGCTGGGTGTGGGCGAGTTCCTGCTTGAGGCCGGCACCCTGAGCGTGGGCGACGAAGTGGTAGTGACCGGCCCTACTACCGGAGCGCTTATTTTCGAGGTGACAGAGATTCGGGTGGGTTGCCGCAGTGTGCAGCAGGCCGTAAAGGGTGATGCCTTCTCGATTCCGGTGCCCGCAAAAATCAGGCCCTCCGACCGCCTTTATCGCTGGGAAAAGACCAACTGAGCCCAAAGTGAGAATGCGGCTGCAATTACAATTTGTAAAGATGTGAAATAAGTCGTATATTTGCAGAAAATCTCTTACGTTAAATTATGGTACCAGAAATCAGTCAAAGAATTCAGGCTCTGGCAGTGTCGCAGACCCTGGCTATGTCGCAACGTTCCAGCCAGCTACGCAGCGAAGGTGTGGATGTAATCAATCTGTCGGTAGGCGAACCCGACTTTATGACACCCGCCCACATCAAGGAAGCTGCGGTCAAAGCCATTGAAGATAACTTCTCGTTCTACTCGCCGGTGCCGGGCTACATGTCGCTCCGCAAGGCGGTAAGCGAAAAGCTTAGCCGCGAAAACGGCGTGGAATATGCGCCCGAGCAGATTGTAGTTGGCAACGGCGCCAAGCAGGCGTTGTGCAACGTGGTGCTCGCAACTGTAAACTCCGGCGACGAAGTCCTTATACCCACTCCGGCTTGGGTAAGCTACTTCGAGATGGTGAAGCTTGCAGAAGGCATCGGCGTGGCCGTTCCTTCAGGCATCGAAACCGATTTCAAAATTACGCCCGAACAGCTTGAAAGCGCTATTACCGAGCGCACACGACTGCTGATTTTCTGCTCTCCCTCAAACCCCACCGGCAGTGTGTACACGCGCGATGAATTGCAGAAGCTGGTTGACGTGCTGGCAAAATATCCGCGCATTACCGTAATCTCCGACGAGATTTACGAACACATAAATTATACCGGACAGTTCACCTCCATGGCATCGTTCCCCGAAATCGCCGACCGGGTGGTTCTCATCAACGGTGTTTCCAAGGCTTATGCCATGACCGGCTGGCGTATCGGCTATTGCGCCGCTCCGCTCAATCTTGCCAAGGCTGTGAGCAAACTTCAGGGCCAATACACATCCGGTGCCTCGTCGATAGCCCAGAAGGCCGCCGAAGCCGCTTACACCGGCTCGCAAGAGTGTGTGGCCGAAATGCGCAAGGCTTTTGAGCGCCGCCGCGACCTGGTGGTGCGCATGGCACGCGAGATTCCCGGTCTTAAGGTGAATGTGCCTATGGGAGCATTCTATCTCTTCCCTGAGGTAAGCGCTTATCTTGGCAAGAGCTTTGGCGACCGCCGTATCGAAACCAGTGCCGACCTTGCCATGTATCTGCTCGAAGAAGGCCACGTGGCTACCGTCGACGGCGGTGCGTTCGGCGCTCCCGGCTACATACGCCTTAGCTACGCCACCTCCGACGAGCAGCTCACCGAGGCTATGCGCCGCATTGCGGCAGCACTGGCCAAGCTTGTCTGATTCTGTTTAACTCTGACAATATAACGCGGCGCACGGTCAACAGGCTGTGCGCCGTTGTTGTATGTAGTTGTATGGGGTGTAATATAAAAAACAACGGGGCCTACGCTCTCGCGTGGGCCCCATATGTAAGCCGTTCGTATAAACGGACGGCTAATCCAACTATAATTCATCATTCCCGGTAGCAGTACGATATACCGCACCATGAAATACTAATTCGCTAAAAGCGTTTCAAACTACTCTTTTCGCTGCAAATTTACATAAATATTTTCAATCTGCAAATCTTTTACTAATTTTTTTTCGAAAATTATGTAAATATGTCGCGATGCAGGTTCAACTGGCAAGTGCAAAATTAGCGATTTGTTTGAAGAACTCGGTTTT
>ERZ777305.2591-NODE-2591-length-14926-cov-3.309125_pt1 | contig 14926 bp, 19 predicted proteins | sample MGYA00374965_ERZ777305 | MGnify/ENA primary metagenome ERZ777305 (study PRJEB29328, sample SAMD00013331) | mouse gut metagenome | study: EMG produced TPA metagenomics assembly of the Metagenome analysis of fecal microbiota from mouse which was promoted... | reverse complement strand
CGGAGATAAATATTTGCGCGAGAACTATTGGAAATATCTTAGCGAAGTAATTATTATGATGTACCACACTGCGAAACTCTATTCGGACATGGGTAAAAATGTACTTATTGATGGAATATTGGTTGAAAGAGATGAAATAGCGCCTCATTATCAGCAGCTGATGGAAATTCTGAAAGATAATCCCCTGGATCTGGTTGAGGTATACTGTCCGCTGGATATCTGCAGAAAAAGAAATATTATTCGCGGAGACAGGTATGAAAGTCAGTCAGATGAGCAGCATGAACGGATGGCAGAAAATATAGAGTACCGTTTGAGAGTGGATACAAGTCTGTGCAGTGCAGCGGAATGCGCAGATATCATTGTCAAGGGATTATTACAGTAAAAGAAATGCTGCAGCAAAAGAAATGATAATATTAGAAATCTACAATACACAATACATCGTTAATAGCGTCAGAAGCAGCAGATTGGAGAAGGAGAAAAATATATGTATGATTGCGGATTTACAAAGGAAAATAATTGGTTCAGGTATCGTGCAGGGGCAATCATTATAGAGAATGAATGTGTTCTTTTTGTTGGTAATCAAAATGAAGACTATCTATATTCCGTTGGCGGCGGTGTACATATGGGGGAAACCGCCGAGGATGCAGTGCGGAGGGAAGTTTTTGAAGAAACGGGTGTACCCTATGAAGTTGATCATCTGGCCGTAATTCATGAAAACTTCTTTAATGAGAGCAGCGGTACGCTGAAAGGCTTAAATTGTCATGAGATCAGTTTTTATTTTTTGATGAAACCGAGGGGAACGCAAGAACTTCACAGCGACAGTTATACTTATGGAGCAAAAGAAGAAATGCACTGGATACCGATAAAAGACTTGGATAAATACAAGGCCTTTCCAAGTTTTATAAAGGAATATTTAAGTGAAGAACACTGCGGGATTGAACATATCATCACGGACGAGAGGATATTAACATAAGCGGGAACTTTCTGATATGCTTCTTTTAGGGGAGATTGTCATGGGCAGGAGTATAACCGATGAAAGATCCGTAATACAACTGCAGAATGATGAGGAGAAGAGAGGAATAAGCCGGAAAAAAACCGGTGAGAGAGGAATGGGCTTGAAAGAAATCGGCTTCAGAGGAATAAGTTTGAAAGGTATCGGCGTAGGTGGAGTAAGCCTGAAAGAAATAGGCTTGAGAGGAATAGCCGGAAAGAAACCGGTGAGAGAGGAATAGGCCTGCAGGAAATCGGGCTGAGGGGAAATAAGCCCGAAAGAAATGCACCGGATAGGGAGTGTGCTCGATTCTGACTCCCGGGAAGAAAAAATTATGAGGGAATTGCCGGCCGGCAATAAGGATTTGTATGGGGATCTCAAAAAAGGGAAAAAGGACGATTATATATCAGGAAAAGGAATATGTCTGGTGGGTGCGGGAGGAAGTGGAATATCAGGATGCCCCGTGGCTGACCGTCTCCTCGTCAGACAAAAGCCTTGTGCTGTCCTATCGGGTGGAGGGCGGCGATTTCTTTGTTATCAGCAAGGGCAGGGTATTTCAGGGCAGGGAAACTTCGGGGAAATGGGAGTATTACTGGTATCCGTTCGGAAAGCGCACCCCACCGCTTGTGATTACGCCGGGTTTTGTGCGGGAGCTGATTGCATGGGCAGTTTCCGGGCGCGGGGCGGTGCTGATTTCCGGGAAAAAGCCTGTGTTTAAGATGTTATATCTGCTCGTTTTGTGTGATGAAGAACTATCTTATGATAATTATAAGGAAGAATTTTGTATCGGGATTTTTTCGGCATACAAAGAGGCGGAAGCGGTTGCGAAGCACTATTTGGGGAATGTGGAAGGGTTTAAGGATTATCCCTGCAGTTACCGGATCGCGGAGAAAAAAGTGCTGGGTGATGGAAATTGCGGCAGGGAAGAAGGCGAAAATGATAGTAAGAAAAAAAATAATAAGAAAAAGGATAGTAAATATATAGATAGAACTTTAGAGAACAGAGAGAGCAGCGTGGAAACACGCGAAGGAAGTGAAGCGGGGCAGGAAACGGTCAGGAAAGAAAACGGAAACAGAAAAAACTGCGGCGCAGAGAAGGAAAGCAGCGAAAACTGTCCGTGTATGGATACGGATGAGGTTTATATGGTTTACGGGTGGAACGAAAACAAGGAGGGGGATGAGATACATATTGTAGAGAGCGAATGCTTTGTAACAGAGCTTGCCGCCAGGCAGGAGATGGTGATGATGAAACAAATGTATAGGCGGACCGAATGGTGCGTCAGCCGTTTCCGGATCGGTGAATGGAAGTGGAAGGAAGGATTTGTGCGGGTGTAATGCTGGCAATCCGATATCGGAAAACAGGGGGATGTATGGAAACATATTCTGTAAACACAGAGATCAGTGCGGACTCCATAGAAATTGTGCCTGATAAAATGGAGGATGCCATCCGTGTAATGCAGGAAGTTGCCGAATGGGCACGCGGGGCGGGGTTTCGGGTCTGGCCGCAGGAATGGCTGACAAGGGATGAACTGGTATCCGACGAGGCAAAACCGGAGAACTTTTTTATTGGGATGCTCCGGGGGAGAATCGTATGCGCGTTTATCCTGCAATGGAGCGATTCGGAATACTGGCCGGATGAGCCGGAGTACGCGGCAGCTTATATCCACAAGCTTTGCGTGCGCAGGGAATTTGCGCACTGTGGAATGACAAAAAGCATCGTCGCGGCGGTTCGCAGGCTCTGCATGGAAAAAGGAATCCGATATATCCGGCTGGACACGGGGCTGGATGAGAGAAAAATCAGAAAGATCTATCTGAATGCCGGATTTAAGATTGTTGATATTATAGATTATGAGAACGGAAATTCGATGGCGTTGTATGAGATGGAGGTATGAGGAGTTTGTCAAAATATTTTGCAGGAACGGCGTATAATTAAAATTTCTGCTTATTTTTTCAGATGCAATAATGCGGCCGTAAGTATTGGGATTGTCAGTTTTGGATTTATAGAATAGAAAAATCAGGATTGTCAGTTTTTTTGTATATAGAAATAGAAAACCTCTATTTAGCAGAAACGAAAAAAGGTTTTATCTGGGATTCAGGAGGGAGTATGGCAAAGAAGCGTAAGACACTTCCAAAGGAAATTCGCGCACTTTTGGAAAATGGGGATATCACTGCGGCAAAGGAGCAGTTTTTGCGGTGTGAGCCCAATGCGGTAACGGGGAAATACGGCTCCAATATTTTTTCGCTGTCACCGTTGCCAAGGAAATTTGCCTTTTGGGCAAAGGAGCAGGGGGCGGATATCAATTTTAAAGATTATTACGGGAAAACGCCCATTTTCCATCATGCTTCCACCTGGAACGGGGATGTGCAGCTTTTAATTGATCTGGGTGCTGACGTGGATGTGGCAAATGATTTTGGTGTTACAATACTGCATATTGCGGCTATGTATGGGCGTACCAATGCGGTGAACGCCTTGCTGGATGCCGGGGTTTCCGTCGACAGGAAATCCGGCAGAATTGATTGGCCGGGATATTTGACCCCATTGGAAAAGACACTTGACCAAGCCCGTTTGCCGTATAAAGAACTCCTGGAAATCACGGAAATTCTTTTGGGGCATGGAGCTGAAATTACAGACCGCGCCCGGGAATTTCTGCTGAAATCGGCAGAAAATTTTCAGACGGTGAAGAGGGGAATCGAAGATATGGAGTTTTTGCGCTGTCAGACAGAAAATTTGGAAAAACTCTATCAAATATTTGATGTGAAACCAGTGGAAGAAAAGATATTCCATGACGGTGCATCACCGATCTGCGTGCCGGAAAATTCCGGGAGTAAAGCATTTCGCTGGCTTTGGGATTATCTTGTTCCGCCTAAGGGGAAGGCACAGACTGCCCAGGGCGAGGTGATTCGGATTGCAGGGAAGGTGAACCATGAGATTATGGGGAATGGCGGAATGAACTGGGACGGCGATTTTCGAAAAATGCTCCGTATATTCCCGGAGTATCTCCGTCTTGGAAACCCGCTGAAAGACGAGGATATTGCGCAGGCGGAGAAAACCGTAAAACTTTTGCGGGATGGCAGAGATCCGGGGGACTTGTCCGTGTCTTTGATAGCCTTTGCAGTGGCGTGGGTGTCGTTGAATCCGGAAGTGCTTGACCCGCTGGAGGCAGACTATTTAAGGTGAAATCCTGTCTTGACCTGTCTTTAAAATTTATTATTTTGGGAATAATTGGAAAAACAGATATAAAATGCAATATTGCAGAGGATATACAGAAACTCTGCCGGAAATTGGGTGGATTATTATCTTTGTAGGATGATTTGATAGGATTACTTGACATGTTTTGTTATATTATGGAATGTTTTGGCGCGTTTTAAGGGGTGTCATGGGAGGAGGGAAAATCATTGGATGGGGAAATGTTTGAATTAAGAGCGGAGGAGGAAAGAAACGATGGCTGAGTATAGAGAATTAAATTTAGAGGAAATCAACCGGGAATTGTTCCGGGATTTTATACGGCATCAGAAGGTCACGAAATGCTTGCGGAGGCAGGACGGCGAGTGGGTGGTTAAGGACGATCCGTTTATTGACGACTGGTCGGAGGAGGATTACCGGACGCTGGTTTCCTGTCTGAAAAACACGTTGTCCACGGGCGGCTTTGTATACGCCGCGTTTGCAGACGGCAGCCTGAAAGCGTTTGCATCGGTTGAAGCGGAGCCGTTCGGCGGGGAGCAGAGATATCTTGATCTGTCCTGCATCCATGTGTCGGAGGATATGCGCGGGCAGGGCATTGGGAAGGTGCTTTTTTGTGCGGCAAAGGAATGGGCGCGGGTAAGGGGCGCGAAAAAACTCTATATTTCGGCGCATTCCGCGGTGGAAACCCAGGCGTTTTACAGGGCGATGGGGTGCGTCGAGGCGCAGGAGTACAATCCGAAGCATGTCGAGGCGGAGCCTTATGATTGTCAGATGGAATGCAGTCTGGTAGTAACAGGAGGGTGATTTTGTGCCTTTTACAGGCAAAGAAGAAAGCAGTGCACGGACAGCGTTATTTTTGGGCGGGCAGGAAGATGTGGAGAGGGAGCGTGCAGGGGAGAACGCTGCAGGGAAGAAGCAGGTTGGAGGGGAAGATATGGAAGAGAAATATTCCGGGAGGAATGGTGCTAAGAAGAAGCATGGTGGAAAGGAAAGGGCGGTGATGATGCCCGCAGGCGGGAAGAATATGGAGGAAAGAAGGAACATGCCCCCGGTGGTGAGGGAAGCCTGCACAGAGGAACTTTCGGAAATCCTCGAATTATATTTATTTTTGCATGAAAAGGAAATTCCGGAGAATAATGACCGGCTGAAAATGACATGGAAACAGATTATGGAAGATGAGAACCATCATTTGATCGTCTGTGAGGTGGACGGGAAGATTGTTTCATCCTGCGTCTGCGTGGTCATCCCGAACCTGACGCGGAATGTCCGCCCGTATGCCTTTGTGGAAAATGTGGTGACACATGAGGATTACCGGGGCAAAGGGTATGCGGCAGAATGCCTCCATTATGCAGAAGAAATTGCCGGGACGGCGAACTGTTACAAAATGATGCTGCTGACCGGTTCCAAACAGGAGAGTACATTGAATTTTTACCGGAACGCGGGTTACAACAGTGAGGATAAAACGGCGTTTATCAAGTGGCTTGAGCTGTGAAGGTGCTGTTAAGGATGGTAAGACCTGACAGCTTCGAAAAAGGCCTGCGGGAGTGATAATGCGGTAAATCGTATTGCAGTGTCAAAGTAAGATACTGGAGATGTCAAGTTTGAAAGTAGACATTCAAACTTCTTATGGAAGCAGTATCGCGACGGGCTCGCGGTATGCAATGGGGTATAGAAATGAAGATTACTGCTTTAGTGGAAAACCAATCAAATTGCGATCTGAAGCCAACACATGGATTGTCCCTGTACATAGAAACAAAAAAGCACAAGCTCCTGTTTGATTTAGGACCTGACCGTATCTTGTTCGAAAATGCACGGAGAAAGGGCATCCGCCTGGAAGAAGTGGATACGGTGGTGATCTCGCATGGACATATGGATCACGGCGGGGCACTGGGGCATTTTTTGGAGATTAACCGCAAAGCGAAGATTTACGTGCAGCGGAAAGCATTTGATCCGCACTATTCAAAATTTCTGTGCTTTTCCATTCCGGTCGGGCTGGACGGCAAATGGAAGGAGAGCGGGCAGGTTGTGCTGCTCGACGGAGATTATACTGTGGATGAGGAGCTGCAGCTGTTCGTAGTTCCGGAGACTGGAAAATGTTTTTCGCCGGCAAACGTTAAGCTTTTTTCAAAAAACGGGCGTGATGATTTTCTGCATGAGCATAATCTGCTGATTTCGGAAAAGAAGAAAGTGTTGATTATGGGCTGCGGCCATGCAGGGGTTGTAAATATACTTGAGAAGGTAAAGGACGAAAAGCCGGAATATTGCATTGGCGGATATCACCTGATGAATCCGATTTTTGGGAAGATGGTTCCGGAAACCCTGCTCGGGGACATTGCCGCAGAGCTGGAAAAGTATCCGGGGATGCATTTTTACACATGCCATTGTACGGGGAAGCGTGCGTATGAATATTTGCGCAGCCAGGTGACGGACATGAATTATCTTTCGTGCGGGGAAACGCTCACCATCGGGGAGGAGTGAATGAATCTTTTATTTACTGCGTTCCGTGGAACCTCCTCAGAACTTTTGCTGCAGGAGACCGGATGGCAGGGACTGGTTCTTCCCAATGATAAGAGGAAGGACGCGGAGCTGCTGAACCGGGAGATTTCATCCGGAAAATATCATTTTATATTCAGCTTCGGGCAGAAACCGAACATCCGGGATAAAGTTTATATTGAAACGACGGCAAGAAATGGAGCGGATGCCCTGGAAACGGAATTTGACTGCGGGAGACTTGCGGGTGCTTTCCGGAAGGGTGGGATGGAAATAAGGATTTCGCAAAATGCGGGAACTTCGTTTTGCAATCATCTGTATTGGAGCGGCTTGAAGAATATCAGCGAAAACCGGATGGATATGAAAATGGTTTTTGTACATATTCCGATGCGGAAGAATATTTCCGAATTCGGGGAATTTTGCAGAGGGGTTCGGCTGGCTGTGGAATGTTTCTTATCTGAGGAAAACGGTTTTCCTGAGAGGGCGGGTTCCGATTAAAAAGGGAACTGCAAGGTCCGGAACGGAAATAAGGATTTCACAAAAAAGGATTGAAAAAAGATTTTATAAAATTTAGCATGAAAAAATAAGCGGCCGGAGGCATATCCGGCTGCGGGAAGGAAGGTATTACAATGAAAAAGACGGAAGTGAGGCTGCCCGAAAATGGGCGGGAACTGTATGGAGTGCTGATTGAGCCGGAGGGGGCGGGAAAATATCCGGCAGTAATTTTCAGCCACGGCTACAACGGTTCGGGAAGGGATTTTGAGTGGCTTGGGGAGTATCTGGCGGAGCATGGAGTGGCGGCATTCTGTTATGATTTCTGCGGTGGCTCCGTGAATTCCCGCAGCAGTATGGCAACCGCGGACATGACCATTTTTACGGAGAAGGAGGATCTGCACCGTGTGCTCCGGTTCATGAAGGAAAACGGCGCGGCGGATGCACAAAATATCTTTTTGTTCGGATGCAGCCAGGGCGGGCTGGTTTCCGCGCTTGCCGCAGAGGAGGCGAAGGATGATGTCCGGGGATTGCTCCTTTTGTTCCCGGCGATGTGCATTGCCGATGATTGGAACAAGCGATTTCCGGAGGGGAACGATATCCCTGAGGTACAGGAGTTCTGGGGAATGAATCTCGGAAAGAATTTCTTTGCGACGCTGCAGGGGTTTGATGTTTATAAGGAGATCGGCGGATACGGGCGCAGCGTGCAGGTGATGTATGGGGAGAATGACCCGATTGTTTCGCTGGATTATATGGAACGGCTGAAAACGGTTTATAAAGATATGAAGCTGGATGTTTTTCAAGGTGAGGGACACGGTTTTTCTGACGAAGGAAACCGCCGGGTGGCGGAGATGACGCTGGAATTTGTTCGCCAAAAGTTTCAAAGGGCACAAGGTTAGAAAACCGGAAAAGAATACCCGCTTTGCGGAAGCAGTACTTGCAGTTTTATGCATTTTGGGTATCGTTTGTATTTTGGTTGGAGGGGGTATGGCATGAAGGAGGTTATTACCGTATTTGTCCGGGTGGAGCAGGCGTTTTCCGTGAAGGGAGAGGCCGGCAGCGCGACAATGCTTCTTTTTTCCGGTTATGCGGAAGGCGAAAATTTCAAAGGGAAGATCCTGCCGGGAGCGGTGGACTGCCAGAAGGCGGGAGCGGATGGATTTACGCTGTCCGCGCGGTATATTCTGGAAGGTGAGGACTGTGAGGGAAAAAGCTGCAGGATCTTTATTGAAAATAACGGTACAGCAGATGAGACGGGGACAATCCATACGAAACCGCATGTTTATACGGACAGCGGCTGCCTGAAATGGCTGGAGACTGCGTCGCTTACCGGGCATATTTCGGAGCAGGAGGGAATGCTTGCAATACATATATGCGCGGATGATTTATAAAATTTTAAGAGCGAATTGTGCGCGTCCTCCGGGGGAAATAAAACAATGAAGCATTGGGAAAATATAGCCCGGATGGAAGAAAACACATTGATTTCGTATGTAACAGCGCTATGACGGGCTTTGCGCTCGTAATCTGGGTGTATCAGGGGAGCGGCTCGGCGCTGACGACGGCGCTTCTGACGATATGTTCCTATGCGCCGTATATTTTGCTCCGTATTTTTGCCGGGGCAGTCAGTGACCGCTGGAACAAAAAAGCAATCATGCTGCTCTGCGACAGCTTTGCGGCACTGTGTACGGTTGCGGTGTTTGTGCTGTTGAAAACGGACAGCCTCAGAGTATGGCATCTGTACATTTTAAACGCATTAAACGGGCTGATGAATACCATCCAGCAGCCGGCCTCGGATGTGGCGGTCACGTTATTAACGCCGGAGAAATACTATCAGAAGACAAGTGGGATGCGGTCGTTTTCCAACTCGATGGTGACGATCCTGACTTCGGTATTTTCCTCGGCAGTGGTTGCTTTTTCGGGGCTTGAGGCAGTGATTGCCGTTGACCTGCTTACCTTTCTGGCGGCGTTTCTGTCGCTGCTGTTTTTTATCCGGATTCCGGAACTGCAAAAGCCTGGTTCCTTGTTGGTGGAAACGGAAGCAGAACCTGCGGCGGTTTTGTGGATGCCGGATGAAAATGATAGGGCAGGCGGAACTGCAAAGACGGATGGAAATAAAGATATAGCAGGCGGAGCTGCGAAGAACAACGGAAAAAATAACGCTGCATGTAAAACTGCAAAGAGCGACGGAAGAAATAACATCCTGCAAACAGCAAAGGAAGGGATCGATTATCTCAGGGCAAACAAGGGTATTTTGTGGCTGATGCTGTTTTTGGCGGCGATCAATTTCGTTGCTTCGGTCTATGAGGCGGCGCTGCCGGCAATAGTTTTGTCGAAGGATAGCGAAAAAATGCTGGGAGCGGTCAATACCTGCGTGGGGATTGCGACGCTTGCGGGGAGCGTGATTGTAACCCTGCTTCCCGCTCCCAAAAGCAGGGTTCGGGTAATCTGCAACTGCCTGCTGTTTTCGATGAGCACGGAAAATTTTATGCTGGCGTTCGGGAAAAGCCCGCTGGTCTGGTGTGCAGGGGCAATCCTTGGGTGGCTGTTTATCCCGTTTATGAATGCGAACATGGATGTGATTTTCCGGACGAGGATTCCGGCTCAAATGCAGGGGCGCGTGTATTCGGTAAGAAATACACTTTAATTTTTTACAATCCCGCTCGGATATCTGTGCGGTGGGTTGCTGGTGGATCAGGTTTTTGAACCGCTGATGGAGGCAGCGCCGCAGGGAGGCATTTTGACAGTTCTGTTTGGCAGCGGAAAAGGTTCGGGAGCGGCATTGCTGTTTTTTGTGGCTGGATTCGCGGGTGTTGCAGTGTGTCTGATTTTCCGGCGGGTGAAGTACATTCGAAAGATGTGTTAGGAAAAGATAGAGGATAATATCTGTCTGAAAACAAAGTATTTCTGTTATCTGTGAATGTGGTGAAAGGGGCATGGTGGTTGCTATGCCCCACACTTTAAAGTGGCAAATTAGAAATGGAAGTGGTACAATCATGGAAAGAAAATGGAATTTGAAATTTATGAAGTGGAACAGATACTATGATTACAGAAAACAAATATCCAATATTCGAATTTGATGATAACAAAGATGCAAAATTAAATCCGACAGCCTTTGTTGACCAATCTTTTGAAACGGACAAGTTAGTGATTACTTTTTTTCCTGAGGTTGTGAACAAGTTAGCAAACGAGGGTAAGATTATGCTTGAAAGAACGATTGGCGGCGAGAACCTTGTCTTAATCTATCGCTTTTTAGATGATGATATTCTGATTACATTGGGCAGGTAGGATGCCCTGCCTGTGCAGGAAATTTGGATTTATTTAACGCCATGGGTATTACTAAGGTTATGTTCTGTGGCGGCGGTGGAGTTCTCGATAAAAATATTGAAGTGGGTCAGATCCTTGTGGTGGATGGAGCAGTTAGAGATGAAGGGTTTTCATATCATTACATAGCACCTTCAAGATATATCCATACAAATCCCAAAACCACCGAAAAAATCATACAGTATTTAAATAATAATTCGATTTCGTACACCGGGGGGTTGACCTGGACTACAGATGCCATATTTAGAGAAACTGCTGACAAAATAGCACGGAGAAAAGAAGAGGGGGCAAAGATTGTGGAAATGGAACAGGCAGGGTGTATTGCTGTTTCACAATTCAGAGGTTTCGAATACGGGGCATTGATCTATGGCGGGGACGATGTTTCGCAGGACGAGTGGAGTGATAGAGGCTGGCGCAGCAGGGAGGGAATCCGCTATGACCTTGTGCAGCTTTGCAAAAAGCTGGTTGAAGTATTATAGGGATAATGCGGAACTAAAAAAACAGCACCCCCCGGAAGAACTGGGAAGGGATTTCCAGGAGGGAAGCGGATGGAAATGCCTTCCGGGGAGAAGAGTTATGGAGGGGGGTGCGGAACCATAAATAGGAGGAAAATCGAATGGGACTTGATCTTTATGCCGGGACATTGACCCGGTACTATGCAAACAACTGGAAAAGTGCTGCCAGACAGTGGGCGGAGGCAAACGGGCTTTCGTTCAGCCGCATCACACCGGATGGCGAAATCGTTGCGGAGGAGGAAGTATCCGCGGACGAGGTACAGTGTGCCGTGGAGGAATGGCGTGACCAGATCCTGGTAGCAGTCACTGTGCCGGGGAAAAAGCCCTATGCTGCATGGCAGGAAGACAATGAAAAACTTTATTATACGGACAAACCGGATTGGGATGCATTCGGGGCGATGCTTCTGGTAGCAGCGTGTTATTTTTACGGGGAACCCATACCGGAAACGGTATCAAAAGGCTGGGATTTTGAAGAACATCCCCTGATTAAACGGCTGTCCCAGGAACCGGAAAATATCTGGTCTTTATTCCGCGACACTATAATGTGGCTTCCATTGCCGGACAGCTTTTTGTTTCATGCGCCAAGACCTACCGGAGATCAGGCAACGATTGCCACCACGGCTGCGCTCCGCTTAGAACTTGAAAGGTTGAATGAACTGGCGTGGCGTGCGGATGAAAATACAGTGCACGACTGGATAAAGAGCGAAGGATATCCGGTGGAAGGTGTTATTGGCGAGGACGGAACATTTTCACAGACAGAACTGCCGGAACAGACGGAATATAATACAGAGTCCCTGGCAAAATATGCATTTTCCATATTTTACCAATCGCTTCAATTTGCCGAGGAAAATCAAGTGCCAATTTTGATGGATTTTTAAGGAACCGGGAGGAGTTTTCTATATTTGTGGATATTGTGTAAATAGAGGAATAAGCAAATTATTATGAATAATGATGATGAGTTTGTTTATGCAAACGCTAAAATTAGAAATGAAGAAAAGCTGCTTTTGGTGCAGAAATACCATTTGAAGCATGAAAACAATGCGTGGTATTCGGAAAGGGAAAACTCTCACAGTTTATGATGATTTCATTCGTTTGTGCAGGGAGCTAGAGGAATTTGAGCCGGGAGATGATTCGGATGGTATTGTGGTGTATCCTGAACAAAGGCTTTGAGGTTGCTGGAAAGGATATGTGGATATGACAAATAATTTTATGGTTCGGCGGATTATGATATCGGAGCTGCCTATACTTTCGGAACTGTTTGATTACAAAAATGTAGGAGAGATGGTACAAAAGACGGAAAAATTTATCCGTAATGGCTGCTGCGATATTTATGTGCTGTTCCGGGGGGAATCCTTACACAAGGAATTACCTGACTCGGGGAAATTTTACATAAAACGGGAATTTCCCCTGGAACAGGGACTTCCTCCGGTAGAAGAACCTTTAAAACGGAAATTTTCTTTTGGACAGGAATTTTCTTCAGGGCAGGAATTGCTCGGCGAGGTGCATGTCGGCTATTGCAGCACCGATGAGGCGGAGGCTTTGCCCGGAAAGCGGGCGTACCTGTTTGCCTACCGGATAAAGAAGGGACATCATAATAAGGGTCTTGGGACATTTTTGCTGCGCCGGGTGCTCTGTGAGCTGGAAGCGCAGGGCTACGAGGAATTTACGATCGGTGTGGAGGACGACAACGAAAGTGCAAAGCATATTTATCATAAACTTGGCTTTCGTGAGGTGATTAGCAGAAGGGTCGGACAGGATGATGAGGAGAGTGCTCCCTATGAATATAATCTGCTTTTAAGAAGAAAGCCCTCATGCCACGATTTTATTTTTGTAGTCGGGGCGAGTGGTATCGGAAAAACTACGCTTTGCCGTAATTTGTACGGACATTACCGGACGGCTTACATGGAGCAGAGCCAGGCGCCGGAGTTCGAAACTCTTACGGGGAGGAAAAAGTCACGGGAATCACGGAGGAGGAAGCCTGCTGGCAGTGGCTTGTCTCGTCGCTAAAATGTTATCACAATCTGGGGTTTCGCAATGTGGTCTGCAGCGATCTGGACGATCTGCGGGTGCGGGATATCCCGGAAGCCTTTCTGGGGTTTGATTTTGTGATCCTGCGGCTTATTTGCAGTGATTATCGTCAGAATTATGAGCGGATGAAAAACCGGGGGGACGGGCTGATTGATTTTGAGCTGCTGGAGAAAATGTCGCAGAAAATTACAAACCGTCCCCGGATGGTAAACGAGTATGTGATCGACGTGGCGGGAAAAACACCGGAGCAGGTGTTTTCCGAGGCGGTCGGACTGCTTGACACCGTGGAAGCGCTCCGGGAGTATGAGTATGAAAAGCAGCCGCGGGAAATGTTTTATTCCTGGGTGTTTGCAAATGAATTGCGCTAATGCGGATCTGGTGATCGGCAGCAATGACGAGGATGGAATTGCAATTTATCTGGAGCAGTTGTTAGGGGAGGAACGAACGATTTTTTTAGAGGGAGGAATGTTGATTGTTCCGGGAGGTTATGTAAAGATTGGGGAAACGCCAATGGATGCACTGAAGCGGGAGTTCCTTGAGGAAACGGGCATTGTGGTGGAACCGGGGAAAATAATTGCGGTTCGGTTTAATTCCCATGACTGGTATGTCGCGTTTTCGGCGGATTATGTTTCCGGGGAGGCGGTTTCCGACCACGATGAGAATGATGAAGTTTTGTGGATGGAAACGGAGGAGGCACTTTTGCGGGACGATGTTCCGAATCTGACAAAGGAACTGATCCGGTGCGCATTATCGGGGGCAAAAGGGCTCGTACCAATCCCCTATCAGGGGAATCCGAAAAATGGGAAGGGGTATCTTTACGGTGTGGATTGACCGGCATGGTTAAAGTGGCAGGGGGGGGATTTTTGATGGCGGCGAAAAAAGCCGGATTGCGGAAGCAGTTTTAGAAAAGCTTCCGGACTGGTTCGGACTTGCGGAAAGTACGCGGCAATATATTAGTGAGAGTGCCGGGATGCCGTTCTGGGCATGGCGCGAGTGCGTGAAAAAGACACGGCGGAAATCTTTGTGATGGGTGTTTTGCCCGGGCAGCACAGGAGGGGGATTGGCAGGGAATTATATCTTGCATTTGAGCGGTATGCGAAGGAAAAAGGCTATTCCTTCGCTCAGGCAAAACGGTGCAGAGCGGGCATTATAAGGAGTATGACCGCACAAATGCATTTTACAGGGCGATGGGATTTTTGGAGTTGGAATGCCTGCTTTATAAAAATGTTTCGAGCAAGGAGGAAATTATATGTTTGAAATTTGCCCCAAGTGTGGAAATGGTGAATGGAATAAGTCGGTTTCCGAGGATAAAATGTCCGTTACCTGTCCGATATGCGGTGCTTCCTGGGAGAACATCCCGCTCCCGCTGTTTATATTGACTGGCTGCAGCGGTGTTGGAAAGACGACAACTGCAAGGAAACTGATGGGACAGAAAGATTTTATTGTGCTTGACGGGGATATCCTGTTTACTGCAAATGAGGAGGAGTATATGGGATGGGTTGAATGCATTGAAGGTTTGACCCGCGATATTATGCAGAGTGGAAAGCCCGTGCTCTGGACGATGGCGGGAAATCTCGACAAACTGAAGCGGGCGTGGAATGAAAGATTTTTTACTGATATCCACTGTCTTGCGCTTGTGTGTGGGGAGGAGGAACTGCGCCGCCGTATGACGGAGGGAAGGGGGATTTCTGACGGGGGATGGATCAGTGGTTCGGTCGGATACAACCGCTATTTTCTGGAACATAACGAAATTGGTGATATTGCGTTTGAGCGCCTTGATATTACCATGCTTGATCCGGGGCAGGCAGCGGAGCGTGTAAAACTCTGGGTTAAGTCAAAGCTTGCCAGATAGGGAAAACCTTATTGTTTAGATGTCGGGCTTTTTTGTACTTTACAATTGAAGGAT
>ERZ777305.2590-NODE-2590-length-14926-cov-4.735794_pt1 | contig 14926 bp, 16 predicted proteins | sample MGYA00374965_ERZ777305 | MGnify/ENA primary metagenome ERZ777305 (study PRJEB29328, sample SAMD00013331) | mouse gut metagenome | study: EMG produced TPA metagenomics assembly of the Metagenome analysis of fecal microbiota from mouse which was promoted... | reverse complement strand
CTAAAACGCCGACGATAGTGTAAGCGAAAATAGGAAGTTGCAAACTTTTTTTTTGATTTATTTTTGGATTCTCTTTTGAATCCTTTTTTTATTGTAAAATATTAATAAATAATAAAATTATAATGATAAACAATACTTAGTTGTTAAAAAATTTTATTATTTCAGAAAAAGAAAAAATCCTAATAGTAAAATAAATGGTAAAATTAATATAAAGATATTGCTATCCATATTTTATTGTTGATATAATCTTAATAGGTGATAAAGAATGGATTACAAATATACATCAAGAAGCGAAAGCGACACAATGGAACTAGCTGAAAATATCGAATCAGAAAAATTCCCAGGAATGGTGATCTGTTTAGATGGTGAATTAGGAAGTGGTAAGACTGTATTCGTTAAGGGCTTTGCCAAGTCTTTAGGAATTAATGAAAATATTACCAGTCCAACATTTAACATTGTAAAAGAATATGAAAACGGAGAAATGCCACTTAACCATATGGACGTATATCGTTTAGAAGAAAGTGATGCAACGATTGGCTTTAATGATTATTTTCAAAGCGAAGCAGTAACAATCATAGAGTGGTCGGAACTTATCAAAGACAAATTACCTGATGAGAGACTTGACATTAAATTTAGAGTAATTGATGAGAATACGCGTATTATAATTTTAAAACCATATGGACAAAAATATGAAGATTTAGTTAATTATGTATTATAAGGTATCATTAGATATATTTAAAATAAAAAAATACACGCCAAAAGTAGATTATACAAAATAATTTACTTTTTTTTAATTTATTTGAAACTTTTTAAACAAATATACGATTATAATAGTGAGGTGAACAAAATGATCGATCAGGAAACCTTAGATGTATTTGATAAACTTTATTACTCTTCATATCAAGATGTTCTTAAATATGTTATATGCCATTGCCAAAACATTGATAATGTTAAAGATATTATTCAAAACATCTATTTAGATGTATTTAACAAAATTAAAAGAGATAAAAAAATTACTATTAATAAATTCTATATTCTAGGAATTGCAAAACATAAAGTAAACGATTATTATCGCTTTAATTATAAAGCTAAAATTACGTCTATATTCTCACGAAAGAAAGATAATAATGAAATAAGCATAATAGATACTATAGCATCAGATATAGACCTTGAAAGTGAATTAATCAAGGAAGAAAATATAAATTGTGTTTGGAATTATCTAAAAAGAAAAAATGTAATAGTATCTAAGATATTTTATCTTTACTATTATATGGATTTTAGCATAAAAGACATTGCTAACGAACTAAGTATAAGTGAATCAAATGTAAAAAATTATTTATATAGGACATTAAAAGAGCTTAATGTTCTCATAAAAGATAGGGGTGAATAAAATGCCAAAAAAACATAATATGAAAGCAATATTTGAAAGCAATTTTAATGCACAAAAAATGCGAACTCAAATATTGAAAGAGCTAGAAAGGAAAAACAATAATTATATGAATAAAATTTTAAAGTATGCATTGCCTATGTGTGTAATAGCAATGATATGTGGTGTACTAATTATAAATAATAATCCATTATTTCTAAAGGAAGCAGAAAAAACAACTCAAGACATAAAAAATATTATCGAAATAAACCAACTAAAAAGTATAAGTGAAAAAAGGATAGATGCAATAACAAGAGATATAAATGAAAAAAGTGATTGGTTAGATAAATTAAAAGATGAAATAATTGTTCCCAAAGATTTAGATAAATCTAGCTATTACGGAATATATACGAAAGATAATAAAACAAAAAAATATACAATACTTAACTGTTACGTTTATGAATATTATAACGAATTATATAGAAGTGTTCGCATATCCTTTTCTAAGAATAATAAACCAATTAGAGACTACGGTTTTTCTGAATTAAATAGTGTTTCCAAAATCAACAATATAGAGTTAAAAATATATCAATACGAAAAGACATATTTTACAGAATTTAAATATAATGGTTATAATTTTGATATTGAAGTTAACAATTTAAATTTAGAAGAATTGGTAAAAATATTAGAAAGCATAATTAAATAAACCACATAAAAACGAAAAAATACCATAAGGTATTTTTTTCATGCTATAATTAAAATAATTAAGGAGATTTGCTATGGAAAATTATGATTTTGTGTTTGAATCAGATAATATATGTTATATAAAAATGACAGAAATATTAATTAACGAATACATGGCTATGTATATGAATCAAGATCTTCAGCACCAATTATTTAAAAATACTTTTTCTTCAGAAGCAATATTTAATTGGTTACAATCACAATTAGCAAATAATAATAATAATAATACAATACTCTCTATGATTGAAAAATCAACATATGAATTTATTGGGAATTTAGAGATTATTTCAGAAGAAAAAAATATGAACGAAATAATTATATCCATTACACCGAACCAACAAAATAAACATTTTGGCAGAGAGGCAATGGAAGCCATTGCACAATATTGTTACGATGTAAAAGATGCAAGTCTAGTGTATTTATATGTTAAAAAGGAAAATAAAAGAGCAATTCGTTGTTATGAAAATGCGGGATTTAGCATTAATGGTCCAGGTATAACTGACGAGGACATTCAAATGATTTATCCTAAGTAATTTCACAAAATTGAGTTACAATGAAACTTTTTACTAAAAATAAGAAACTATAATTATGAGGTGCATAATTAATATGAAAAAAACACTTGCAAATGGATTAATATTTATAGGGTTAATAACTTGCTTATTTGGCTATAAAGGCAAGGATACTTCACTTGAGGATGCTAAAGAAATTTATTTTAACAAGATAATTGATAAAACAACTATTGATTTTAAACTTCCAAAGGGGTGGAATTATGAAGAACTCCCTCTAGAAGAAGGAGATAAATTATCATTAAAGATATATGATGAGTCCAGTAATAAATATATGACATTATATTATCTTGACAACCCTGTTGGTGTCTGTGGAACAGGAAGAACTTCAAAAGACGTGACAATTAGTAATAATAAGATTGCTATTATGGGTTACTATGACGGGAAAAAACAATGGGATGATATTATTTTTCCTAACACAGCTCCCAATGTCATTTTCATAAACGAAAACCTAGAAGATGAAGATACCATAGAAATATTAAAAACTATTACAATTTCTCAAGCAGATTAAACCATATAGGAAATCTGCTTTTAAAGTGGTATAATACACATATGAGGAAGTGAAATGATGAAAGATAAGTTTATTACCATAATTCACATGCTGATATTTATTTTAGCAGCGACGAGTTGCCTATGGTTAAATATAAAATATCTCATTATAGGTCTTATTATATATTGGTTGCAAATACTTATCTTTGATTCATGTGTTCTCTCTATCGCCCAATTTAAAAACACCGATACAGTTTTTATGGGAATTTATATTAATAAGCTTATGCGCAAATTAAAATTGAGAGAATGGACAATTAAAGAGCAGAAGTTTTTCATGCGTGTTACAGAACCACTTATAGTTCTAGCATTTGCAATACTATTTCAATTAATCTTTAAGTGGCCAACACTTATCTAATAAAGGAGGAATTTTTATGTATTCATTATTTATTGATACTCACGATAAAGATATAAATATAACACTTTTTCAAGCTGGAAAAGTGCTTGAATCGAGTATTAGAACATCAGAAAGACATCATTCTGATTTTACAATGCCGATGATAGATAATATTATAAAAAACAATAATTTAACGGTTCATGATTTAAATGAAATATTAGTTGTTAATGGTCCTGGATCATTTACCGGTGTTCGTTTAGGTGTAACTATTGCTAAAACTTTAGCATACACGTTGAATATTCCTATAAAGACTATTACAAGCTTAGAAAGCCTTGCCATAAGCAATCCCAGTAAAGAAGAAAAATTAGCTGTTATTCACGACATTAAGGGCGTATATGGGGCAATATTTAAAAAAAATAAGTTAGCTGGCGAAATATTCTATAAATCTAATGATGAATTCGCTAAGATGGATAAAGATAAGTATTTAATTATCGAAGATGGCAATCTTGATATGGAGCGAATCTATGAGTATATGAAAAATATCAAACCTACAATCGCGCATAAAGTCAATCCTCTATATGTAAAAGTAATCGAGGCCTTAAAAAATGATTAGAGAATTTCTTCCATCGGATATAGATTCTATAAATGAAATAGGAACTCTAATAAAAGAGAATTTTGCATCAGTTTATAAAATATCTGAACTCAATAGAGAATATGCAGGAATTTATGTCTATGTGGAAGATAATATAGTTATAGGTTTTTTAGAATATGAATATCACTTTGAAATAACTGATATAATAAATATTGCCGTATCCAAAAAACATCAAAATAAGGGCATTGGAGCAGCTTTAATAGATTATTTAATAAATAATACTAAATCGGATAAAATCATGCTAGAAGTGTGTGAAAATAATGAAAGTGCCCTTAATTTATATAAAAAATGTAGCTTTATGGAAATAAATAGAAGAAAGAAATATTATGACTGCCATGATGCAATAATAATGGAAAGGAAGATTTCATGAAAGATGTATTAATAATGGGGATTGAATCTAGTTGTGATGAGACTAGTATATCAATTGTTAAAAATGGTTGTGAGGAAATAGCTACCACGGTTTTAACACAGATGGATACTCATGCCTTATATGGCGGAGTAGTTCCCGAAATCGCGTCTCGTATGCATACTGAAAATATCACTATGGTCTTAGAGGATGTCTTAACTAAATCGAATGTTAAAATGGAAGATATCGATGCCATTGCTGTAACATATGCTCCCGGCTTATTGGGAAGTTTACTAGTAGGCGTTGAATTTGCCAAAGTTTTAGCGCTTGTCTATGATAAACCATTAATAGCAACTCATCATATTGCTGGTCATATATATGCTAATAACCTTGTAAAAAAATTAGAATTTCCCTTATTAGCCTTAGTTGTAAGTGGCGGACATACAGAATTAGTTATGATGAAAGGAGATTATGACTTTGAGGTATTAGGAACTACCAAGGATGATGCCATAGGTGAATGCTTCGATAAAGTAGCCCGTGTATTAGGTCTACCTTATCCTGGTGGTCCTAATGTTGAAAAATATGCCAAATTAGGAAAATGGACCTATGATTTACCAAAGCCTATGGACAATGACGAGTTAAACTTTTCTTTCAGTGGTCTTAAAAGCGCTGTCATCAATTTAAAACACAATGAAGAACAGCGTGGCAATGCCATTCGCGAATATGATTTAGCTCGTTCATTTCAAGATGTAGCATTTGATCAAGTTATTCGTAAAACGCGTTTAGCTATTGCTAAATCTGGCGCTAAAAGAGTAATTGTTGCTGGAGGAGTAAGTGCCAGTGCAGAACTTAGAGAACAGATGACTAAGCTATGTGATGAATTAAAAGTCGATTTAAGTATTCCACCAATGCGATATTGTACGGATAATGCTACCATGATTGCCTGTGCTGCTTATCCACAATTCTTAAATAAAGATTTTACCGATTTTTCTTTAAGAGCTAAGAGTCAAGAGTATTTCTTTCAAAAAAAAGATTAGTAAAGTAACACACTTACTAATCTTTTTTTTATTATAATTAAGTATCAATATGGTATAATTATGAATAGAATAGGGAGTGTTAAGTGTGAATACTTTAACAGAAAGTGAATTAAAACAATTAAACCTATATTTTGATGCAGCAAATTATCTTGCTGTTGGTCAATTATATTTGTTGGATAATCCTCTCTTGCGAGAAAAGTTATCATTAAAACATATTAAACCAAGATTAGTTGGACATTGGGGAACTATCCCTGGTCAAAATTTTATTTTTATGCATCTAAATCGTGTAATCACTAGATATGATTTGAATATGATTTATCTCGTTGGCCCTGGACACGGCGGACAAACTGCTGTAACTAATGCCTATTTAGATGGCACATATTCCGAAATATATCCCAATATTACTCAAGATACTGAAGGTTTGAAAAAATTATTTAAGCAATTTTCTTTTCCTGGTGGAATATCTAGCCATGTTGCCCCAGAAACTCCAGGAAGTATCCATGAAGGTGGTGAACTGGGTTATACTTTAGCTCATGGACTTGGCGCTGTTTTAGATCGTCCAAACTTAATCGCAACATGCATTATTGGTGATGGAGAAGCCGAAACTGGACCTCTTGCAACATCATGGCATATCAACAAATTTATCAATCCTGTAACTGATGGTGTAGTTTTGCCAATTGTTCATTTAAATGGTTTTAAAATATCTAATCCAACCGTTCTTTCGCGAATGAGTCATGAAGAAGTAGAATCACTCTTTAAAGGATATGGATGGGAACCATACTTTGTCGAAGGAACAGATATAGATTATATGCAGGAAGCTATGGCATCAACCCTTGATAAAGCCATAACAAGAATACAAGAACTAAAAAAGAAAGCTTTAGAAACAGAACAAGTAACATCTTTAAAATGGCCGGTGATTATCTTCCGTTCACCTAAGGGATGGACTGGACCAAAAGAAGTTGAAGGAAGTTTCAAAGCTCATCAAGTACCTTTAGTAATCGATGAAACTTGTCCTGAAAAATTAGAGGAACTAGAAGCTTGGTTGAAAAGCTATCGCCCAGAGGAAATATTTGATGAATCGGGAAAAGTCAAAGAGGAAATAACTTCATTCTTGCCAAAAGGTATCAAGAGAATGAGTGCTAATCCTGTCACCAATGGTGGTCAACTTTTAGAAGAATTAAAATTACCTAATATTAAAAATTATATGTTTAATGAACCTGGTCATGGTCAAGTAATAGCTCAAGATATGAAAGAATTAGGTGCCTATTTAAAGGACGTTATTATTCAAAATGAATTATCTAAAAACTTCCGAATATTTGGACCTGATGAAGCTATGTCCAATCGTTTAAATCACGTTTTTGAAGCGACTGATCGCCAATGGCTTTTACCTGTTGAGAAAAATGATGAATTTGTAGGTCCATATGGTAGAGTATTAGATTCATACCTTTCTGAACATGTTGCCGAAGGAGCATTAGAAGGCTATTTATTAACGGGAAGACATGGTCTAATTCACTCATATGAAGCTTTCATAAGGGTCGTAGATTCGATGATTGGCATTCATGCAAAATGGTTAAAGATGACCAAAGAAATCCCATGGAGGAAAGACATTGCTTCTCTAAATATTATTGAAACAAGCCATATTTGGCAACAAGATCATAATGGATATACTCATCAAGAACCAGGCTTCATTAACCATATTTTAAACAAAAAAAGAGATATTACTGAAGTATATCTTCCATATGATGCTAACTCCTTAATTTTCTATGTGGATAAAGCTCTAAAATCCAAAAATAAAGTCAATACCATAGTTGCCTCAAAACATGAAAGACCGCAATGGTTAAATTACGAAGAGACCATTCTCCATTGTAACAAGGGAATTGGTATATGGGATTTTGCTAGTCAAGATTATCCCGATATTGTTCTAGCCTGCGCTGGAGATACGCCAACTTTAGAAGTAATGGCTGCAACGAGTCTTTTAAGAGAAAAATCAAGCATTCGTGTTCGTGTTGTAAATGTTGTTGATTTGTTAACTCTTGAAAGGTTAAGTGATGAGGAATTTAATGAAATATTTACTCCAAATAAACCTGTTATTTTTGCCTTCCATGGCTATCCAAGTGTAATTGAACAGTTAATTTATAACCGCAATCGCAAATTTGAAATATATGGTTATATTGAAGAAGGAGCCATTACAACACCATTTGATATGCGCGTTTTAAATAAAATAGATCGATACCATCTTGTACTTAGTGTTCTTGAAGCTCTAGATGAATCTGAAACTGCGTTAAGTGAATATTGTCAAAACAAATTAGATGAGCATCATAAATTAATTCGTGAAACAGGTAAAGATTTAATTGAAGTAACTAATTTTGTTTGGAAAGATGTATAATACATCTTTTTTTGTTAATAACTGCGAATTTATCAACACTATCTTATTTCTGGACAAACTCCACTGTCTGGCATATAAAAACAATGGGATTTATAGCGACCAGATAGCTGTTGATTATACCAAGTATTAGCACAACTGACATTATTGCCAGGATTATAAAACCATAAGGCATGAGTAGCCGGATGAAAATATTCTCCCTTTAAACACCTCTTCGCTAAATTTTTTTCATTAGTAGTTGAAGATGATTGAAAGAGACTTGAGTTTACTCCCGAAAAACCTCCTGGATTTTGATATATTATATTGTAAAGACTAGTTCTATTTTTAAATACATCACAAGTAGCTAATGCTCTATTTACAATGACATTTCCCACCATTAACATCGCCAGATTTCCATCACTCAAAGCTTCTGCTCGCATTAGTCTTGCCATTAAATCAAGTTCTTTTGTCGTATAATTTATCAACATAAAAAATCACCTATAACAATATATGCTATAAGTGCTAAATTAATGATATCCCAACTGCTGTGTACTAAATATTGAAATTTCTTCCTCGATAATCTCATTATTATCTCCAAAATGTTTAAATGTAATGGAATCGCCATAATCATTTAAAAAGGAAAAAACATTGCTCAAGTATTCGGGATCTCCTTTATTGACAATATCCGTAAATTGGTAGAAAGATACATTTTCTTGATCCTCAAGCATTTCATCTCTAGTTTGACCTGTTTCCTCAGAAGCTCTATTTAAAACTTTATTCATATTTCCTGGTCCTAAGTTATAACATTGTAAAGCCGCTAAAACGTGATAGTCCATATATTCCGCTGATTTTCTCAAAAGCACACATCCTATGGAAATATTGGTAACTGGATTATCCAAGTCTTTTTCAGTGATACATACGACGTTTTGATCAGCCCATTTCAGAGGATTATTCGTTAAGACAAAATACTCGTATCGATTACCTTCAAAATTAAAGACTTTAATAATTTCTTCATCCCAATCATCAAATTCTATTTGCATCAAATTATTTTCATACCCACCTGATTCCTGTGTTAAAATAGCCATAACCAAGTTGAATGACATTCCCCATTTGGCTGAAAATCTTTCTACTAAATCATGGTAATTATTATAGGCATTTTCTCTCTTTATAGAATCTGTTGATAACTGATAATCCAAATAAGCAACATGACCTACATCTTCAGAATTATTATCGGCAACATGTTCAGTTAGCGGGGTTTCGCCAACTTCCACAGCTTCTTGAGCAAACTCGTTTTCTACCATATCGTCCTTTAAGTCATTAATAGTATAATTAACATTATTGCTAACATTAGTTGCAAGGCTAATCGAATTTAACATATCCTCATCATTTTCTTTATTAGTTTGATTTTCTACACCTTTGGAATTCGTAAAAAGATTTTTAGCTAAAAGAGGTGTGATCATAAGTGCTCCCGCCACAATCCCTGCAGCAACTACGCTTCTTTTTCCAAATCTTCTATTTTTTCTCTTTTTCTTTTTCGCAAATTCTTTGTTATATTTTGCAATAGTACTCTTTACTTGCTTAGCAATAAAAGGGATTTGTGAAAAGCCATTTTTCTTGCAAAAATTATCTATGTCTTTTATGATGACTTCTCTATCGTCTTTAACTAATCGCAAATTGTTTTTATGGATTCTTACAGATTTAAACTGAATTTTATTAATTTCTTTAAGAAAATAGGCAATTTCCTCATCGCTAATTATTATTTCTGAATATTCGGGGTTTTCTATTTCTACGCAGAGATTATCTAACTCATCATATCTTATTTCGGCTGTTTGCATTTATAAATTCAACTCCTTTAAAATATGATTATACGTTGCATCACTGACGTCAAAAAAGATAATATCTTCATTTTCTAAAATATACTCACTAACATAGACATTATCATCATCCATATAAGCTACATAGTTTTTTTCATCATAAGTAATTGAATCAATGTAAGTAAATTTTTTATTATTAAAAGTTATATTAAATAAATCCATAAAATACACCTAACCATATTATACAATAAAAATGTTATAAACATTGAGAATTAAATTATATTTGTCGTTTCTCCGCTATAATTTTGACATTTTTGCCATTTTGTGATAAATTAACTTTCAAAAAAGAGAGGGGATTAAAGTGATAATATTAAAAATGATTGGCTTATATTTCCTATTAGAGTTGCTAACTGGAGTTGGCGTATGTCTTGAAGTTGGTTTATCTCTTGTTTTAACGTGGCTTCATTCCTTTAAGGATGATAGAATAATGCCATTTTCTTCTTATTATTCTATTTATTTAGAATCCATAAAGAATATAATAAGTCAAGATGAAGATAAATATAACAAACTAATGTGTATTCCCTTTATTAATATGATTAGCATTATAAATACTATAAAAGAAGGATATCATAAATGCCTTGAATCGTCTGAATACATGAAAAAATCTCATGTCATATCTAATGTTGAAAGAGAAAAAATTGCTGAAATAGAAAGTGATAATAAATTAAATATCGTTGGAAAAGTAAAAAGCCTTTTTGACTTTGTAATAAATCCTCTTGATATCTCTTCATTTTTATCTAAGGTTCCAGAAGACAATTATTACATACTTAAAGAAAAATATAATTATGATGAATGTTGCTATGTAGCATACGGAACTAAAATGCATCCTACATTTGGTCGAATAGGCGGAAAAATTTATGCTATATTTGATGCCTTTGATTTGGAAGATATAAGGGAGAAGTTTCCAAATTTTACACCTATCAATATCGACAATATAACTAATGAAGAAATTAATATGATTTTTTTTAGAAAGCCAAACGAAGCCGATATATGTTATTTGATTACTCAGATATTATATAATCGCACATTTAGAAAAATAGAAATTGTAGAATCAATTATAGATCCTCAAGAGATAAAAAATGACATTGTTAAATTGACAAAATAAAAGATCAGTTTTGCTGATTTTTTATTTTAGCTTATTTTCTATATTGCTAATAGTATCCCCTGGTAATTCACAATCTTGAATGTAGGAGTATATCTTGTTTTTCCCTACAATTCCTTCTAGATAGCTTTTTAAGTCGTTATCATTCTCTATCAGCCTAGAAATAGCCGTTTCATTTTCACCTCTTAAAACTATTGCGCCTTTATGTTCATAATGCATATCAGGTAGTTTAGAATCATCAAAAGTAATTCTATAGTCAAAAAACGAATCTTTAAAGTATAACGCTTCACCATCGCCTGTACAACCAATTGCATCAATTAAGACAGATTCATCTCTTGTTGACCATAAGTCACATTTTGAAGGATATCCATGAACCTCTTTTTTATCGGGCATAATTTCATATGGAATGCCTAAATCTTCCAATTTTTTAATTATATATTCTCTTATTTCGGGAATATTACTTTTTTCTCCTCGTACACTCATCCTCTGTAATGCTACTAATCGTTCTTCATATAAACTTGCGCCGCTTTTTATATCATCAATTGATACATTTTTATCGACAAATAATAAAAAGCCATCCCAAATAAACTTTATATTTCTCTTGTTAGGTTCAATAATATTTGAACAAAAGCCATTATCCAAAAAAAGAAGACATTTCTTATTTTGCATTCCTTCAAAAGAATAATCTATTTGCTCCTTATTTCTTACTGAATAAAAATCAGGTAAACTATTTTTGTTATACTCCACAGTACCACCCCATAGATATAGTTTATCATAATTACAAAACTTTTTCCATTATATCATTCATATATCACTCACTACTATATGCTAGAATAACAACTAATTTAAGGAGAATTTTTATGACAAAAGCCCAAGGGAAAAGAACTAAGAAAGACACCAACTTTAAGATTTTAATTATTTCAATAAAAAACGACTTTTAAGGTCGTTTAATATTTATTCAGTATACGATAAGACATATCCTGTTTCTTTTTGATCCGCACGATCGACATGTTGCGCTAATTTAAAGTGATTATTATCTCCTGAAACAACTTGGAATCTATTATCAGCCGTATTACTTGAAGATCTAAACTCTATGGTGTCGACATTTCTAATTCCGCCATAGAAGCAATCATAGTAAGCTTGTAAAACATAATCAGGCACTTGATCTAATTGATAATTAGATGCTTTTTCTTGATTCCAAACCGAGAACTGTGCTCCATTGCCTGCTGATACAATATCGTGGAAATTATTCGCATAGGTAAATCTGCCATCTTCCATTCTATTTGCTATACAAGAGAATACGGCAAGAGCTGACTGATAAGTATTAGCATCCTCTTTATCTCCTGTGTATAGTACTTCAATAGCTTCGCCCATAGGCATGTCATATGTTGTATTGCCTGTTGTATAATGATAGCCATAGCATATCTCCTCGTTAGCTTTATCGGCATTAGCATCAGCATTTATGATGGTTTCTTCTGGAAGTTCTCCAATATTCATAACTCTTTCATATATTGCCTCATAAGTATCAGTATTCTCTAGTTCCTTTTGAATAACTACAGCTTCTTCTTTCTCTTCATTAGCTAAAAGCACATCGCCTTCTCCAAGCTCACTTTGCTCAAGTTCACCTTGCCCAAGTTCGCTTTCATCAAGTTCACCTTTCTCAAGTTCGCTTTCATCAAGTTCACCTTTCTCAAGTTCGCTTTCATCAAGTTCGCCTTTCTCAAGTTCGCTTTCATCAAGTTCGCCTTTCTCAAGTTCACTTTCATCAAGTTCGCCAGCTTGTTCACCAGTTTGTTCACCGGCTTGTTCACCAGCTTGTTCACCAGCTTGTTCACCGGCTTGTTCACTAGATAATTCCGAACTTTCAGTTTCACCATCTGATTTTTTCTCTTGTTCAGCAGATGATGTTTCGCTCGAAGATGATTCGCTTGACTCAGTTCCACTAGTTGTACTACTCTCAGCTCCTTCAAGAGAAGTACTAGCTTCTTCCTTAAAAGCTGCATTTTCCTCTTCTAGTTTTTCTTGAAGTTCTTCTGGTAACTGATAACCTTCTTGTTGTCCTTCAGCTATATCCATAATTAGAGTATTATAATCTATCGTATCTCCTGTCGACATAGCTGCTATAGCATGAGATCTGTAATTTTCTCTAGAACTGTTCATCAAATCAACATCATTTTCAATACCCGAATGGGCAACCTGTTTATTAGATGAGTGTTTTGTTGAATTTAATTTAATGCCAATTAGAGCAATCAATATAGCACCTACCGCAATTACGCCACGAATAACATTTTCCTTACTTGGCAGTTCTAGTTCCTTTTTCTTTTTTTCTTTATGTCTATAATATGCCAGTAAAGTGCGGTATAAGGCATTTTTATATTTGGCATCGACACGATACTCATCATTGCCCATATAGATTTTAACGCCATGCTTAATAGGTTTGGAAGTTAATCTCTTAATTCTATGTTTATATAATTTTTCTAATAGATTAACTTTCTTTTTATCACCCAAACCATGTGATTTCTTTTCTTTTTTCTTTTTTTCTTTTCCTTTTTTAACTTTATCATCTTGTTTTTTCTTTTTATCGTCATCATCTTCCAAATTTTCAAATTCAATTGGATTTTTCTCCATGACATTTGTGAAAATTATATCTCCACTTGCTTTTCTTTGAGCTTCAAGCATATGCTTAATTCCATATATACTCGATACGCAATATTTAAAAGTTTTAACATCAATTTTATTAATTACGTAAGAGTCTTTTCCACGGTGAACTTCTTCGGTTGGTCCAAATATTTCACGACCTATAATCTTTTTGACAAGTTCCTCTAAATAATCTCGTCTTTCTTCTGTTGATAAAGAATTAATGATATTTTTGTCAACCTCATAATCGTGTTGAACAGTCATCTCTCTTAATTCTTTCTTATATAACTGTTTTGCTTCTAAATAACCATTGACAGCAACATCAAAGGCTTGTGCATCTGTGGAATCAATAAAATATGTCTTAGAACCAAGTGTTCTTTCTACAGGATTCTTTTTCTTTTTAGAATCAACAATACTCATCAATGTATCTAAATAGAAATTCATTTTTTCTTGGTTGCTCTTTTTACTAATTTGGGATTCTCTAATAGAAATAACTTTAGAATCACTTAATTTTTTCTCTACTTGTTTTTCAAACTCGCGCTTTGCCTTATCAAACTCGTTATAACATTCCGTAAATACACTTATATCATTTTTATTTACCTTTTGGCTCATTCTGCCGATACTAACGATTTCAGCATCTTCTCTCAAAGGTACTTCGATTATTTTTGATAATAAGCTAACAAAATAATCAGCTCTTTTTTCCGCATCTAATTTTCTTGCTTTATCATAATCAATTATAATAGTTGGCGCTGTTAATTTTTTTAACTCTAATCGTGCCTTGCTAAATTCGCGATAAGCAGCTGTAAATAAACTGGCATATTTTTTATCAACTGTACAAGATTTCTTGCCATAAGGTACTAAAACAGCATCTTCCTTTGGCATACGAGCAATCTTCTTTGCTAGAGTATTGAAGTATTCCATTTTTTCTTCTAAAGATTTTCCCTCAATCTTTTTAGCTAGTACTCTTGATACATCAAATTCATTATAACAAGTCAAAAATAACTCTTTGTATTCTGGCAATACAAGACATTTTTGATTACCAGCCATGACTTCAACGCAATTCTCCTTGTTTTCCGAATATTTGGCTATCTGTTCTGCTAAATTATCGAAATACTCGGCTCTCGCGGCTAAATCTAAAGAGTTTGCTTTTTCCCAATCAATTTTTAGTTCCACATTTTTAACCATATAAATCCCCTTTATTGGGTGTGTTTTCTTCTATATTACATATAAGAAAATAGAATTCACCCATATATAGGGCGATATTCTACTATATTTATCACAAATTGTCAAATTTTTTCTCCTATGTTAATTTAAATGTGAAGTGCAACAAAGTTGCATTGAAAAAGACATATGAGTA
>ERZ777305.2589-NODE-2589-length-14927-cov-3.301506_pt1 | contig 14927 bp, 9 predicted proteins | sample MGYA00374965_ERZ777305 | MGnify/ENA primary metagenome ERZ777305 (study PRJEB29328, sample SAMD00013331) | mouse gut metagenome | study: EMG produced TPA metagenomics assembly of the Metagenome analysis of fecal microbiota from mouse which was promoted... | reverse complement strand
TATTCCATTATTCTTATGAACCGCTACACACAGGAAAAGGAACGCGCCGCAGACAATCCTTCCGCGATGAAAAACGCCGTTGCCAACTCATTTTCGGCCATTGCAGGAAGCTCTCTCACCACCTTTGTCGGACTGCTTGCGCTGGTATTTATGCGCTTTAGAATCGGTGCGGATCTCGGCATTGTGCTGGCAAAAAGCGTACTGATCAGCCTGATCTGCATTTTTACGGTTCTGCCTGCACTCATTCTGATGTCGGACAAAATTACCGTCCGTCTGAGAAAAAAAGCGCTGCATATTCCGATGGGCGGCTATGCGGAGCTTACCCGGCGCTTCCGTCACGTTTTCCCGGCGCTGTTTTTCCTGCTTTTTATCGGCTTCTCGCTTCTTAAGGGGAATACCAGGATCTCGTATTCGCTTGCCGCAAACAATGAGGTGGATAAAATATTTCAGCCGAGCAATTCCATAGTTCTGCTGTACCGCACGGAAGACAGCGAAGCGGTCGCCGGAATCGCAGCCGACCTTGAAAAAAACGGGAAGATCGTCAGCGTCACAGGCTATTATAACACGCTCGGCGTCAAGTATACTGCGGATGCCCTTGCACAAGCCATCAGCGGCATGGGCGCCGGGCTGTCCCTGGACGCCTCCGCCCTTCGCCTGATCTACTACGATTATCACGCCGGGCAGCCCCACGGAAAAATTCCGCTTTCCGGTCTTCTCGCGTTCCTGCGTACCATGGCGGAAAACGGGCAGCTTCTGGGCATGCTGGATGAAAACACAGCAGCGCAGCTGGATTCTCTGGCCCGGTTCACCGATCCGGCCGTAATTTCCGCGCCGATGGGCGCGCCGGAGCTTGCCGCCGCATTCGGGCTTGACAGCGGGATTGTTTCGCAGCTTATGCAGCTGTCGGGAGCAGAGACGATGAGTATGAAGGCTTTCGCGGATTTCATGGCCAGCGTCCTTGCACAGCCCGAATATGCTGCAATGCTTGACCCGGCAGCCGCACAGCAGCTGGCGGCCGCGCAGCAGCTTATGGGCATGGCGGGGGCGGAGTTATCCGCCGCAGAATTCGCCCGGGCATTCGGAGCAATGTCGGCGCAGCTGGACGAAAATACCTCGCAGCTCCTCTATCTCTGCTATTACGCGCAGAACAGCTCTGATCCGTCCTGGACCATGACGCTCCCGGAACTGCTCGGTCATATCTCGGATAATCTGATGAACGACAGACGTTTTTCCGCCTGGCTCGGCGGCGGTGCGGCAGAAAGTATAGCCGCTGCAAAGCAGCAGCTTACCGAAGGCGCAGCGCAGCTGCAGGGAGAACATTACGGGCGGCTGATCCTGGATACCGCCTTCCCCGAGGATTCCGCCGAAACCAGAGCCTTTCTTGAAGAACTTTCCGCACGGTTACGCCGGGAACTGACCGGAGAAAGCTATCTGATCGGCAATTCCGTTATGGGCTATGAAATGTCCCTAAGCTTCCGCGGGGAAATGAATAAAATCACTGCCATTACGGCCGCAGCAATTTTCCTTGTGGTCGCCGTTACCTTCCGTTCTCTGATCATTCCGCTGATCCTTGTGCTTGTTGTACAGTGCGGCGTATTTGCGACTATGACAATCATCGGTGCAGGCGGAGGCGGGATGTATTATCTCGCTCTGCTGATTGTGCAGTGCATCCTTATGGGCGCAACGATTGATTACGGAATTCTGTTTACCACGTATTACAAATCCTGCAGGCAGACTATGGATATCCGGGAAGCGATACGAAGCGCCTACGACGGCTCCATGCACACAATCCTGACCTCCTCGCTGATCGTAATTACGGTAACGGGCATTCTGGGCTTTGTGTTTTCCAACCCGGCCATCGGTGAGATCTGCCTCACGATCGCAAAGGGGGCATTCTGCGCAACCGTGCTGATTGTCTTTATTCTGCCCGGCGTGCTGGCATGCGCTGATCAGTGGATCTGCGGAAAAAAGAACGGAGCAAAGGAACGGAAATCATGAGCATAAGCAGCCTGGATTATTATCTTACCGCAGTCAGTATCGCCGGGTTTGCAATTTCTGCAATAAACTCCCGTTCCGGCAGGAAGAACGGGCGGATAAGCCCGTGGGTTGCAATTTCCGCACTGCTCGGCGGCACGCCGGGGATACTGGCTGCGATTCTTGTTTTTGACCGGAAAGCCAGAAAAGAAAATATGATGGAAAGAGTTTTTGTAAGCTGCCTTTTTGTGATACAGATTATCCTGCTGTTCATGCTCAAGGGGCTGCACCGCGAGGATATTTCCTTGGATTTTATGGAATTTTTCAAGAACAGAAAGCCATTTGCAATTTATCTGGCAGCAATTAATATTGCCGCCTTTGCCTCGTTCGGCATTGACAAATTCAACGCCGCTGCAGGCCGGTTTCGAATCCGGATTTCCTTTCTGCTCGGGCTCTCCTTCGCGGGCGGTGCAGCAGGCGGACTTCTGGCAATGTATATGTTCCGGCATAAAACGAGAAAAAATTACTTTACCATCGGGCTCCCGCTGATGATTGTCATGCAGATCACGGTTATTTTTTATCTGATGAACTTCAAATTCGGCTGAGCAGCTGCGGAGAATCCGCGCTTCGGCGGAGATTCTGTCCCCAAATCCGGAATCGGGGAATCCTGCCGCAAACAGAGCCCGGCCGGCGGTAATACCGAAGGAAATACGGCAGGGAAGCTGCGGCTTTGCACCCGGTTAAACTTTTATTGACATATAAGCACAGAAAGCGTATACTGAGCCTGAATATTGAATGCGTATAGATTAAAGAAAAAGTGTATATCTGTTTTAAGTGTATGTCTGTTTTAAGTGTATGTCTGTTTTGAATGTCGGCAGTACGGCTGAAAGGTGAGAAAAATGAGTATCGATTTAAATTTCTGGAAATACCGGAACGGCAAATATCCGGATAATGCGGCAGTGTACCGGAACGCCTGCTGCAACAACTGTGTTACCGAAGATCTGGAGCTCCTGCCGATCGAAGATATTCTGAAGGAAACAGCTGCCGCTTTTGCCGGCTGGGACTCCCCTGCCCCGTACTTTTATGAACAAAGAGAAGGACAGGGTTCTTTTCAGATTACAACCACCCCTCAGACCGTGCGTTTTGACTGTAATTCGATGGATGCGGCAGATATGAAGCGGTTTTCGGCTATTCTGTCCCGCTTCGGGTGTCCGCTGTATGATCCGCAGCTGGGTGTCCGTTTCGACAGAATAGCCGTTTTTCTTATTGATGAAGCCGGAGAATACAGAGCGCAGGCGGAACAGGAACTTTCCCGTCTGCTCCCGCGCTTGGAAATTGTTTCACAGACAATGCGCTGGGAAGATTATGTCAGCACTCCGAAGACCCTCTCCTGCATAGAATATAACGCCTTGATCCACCGTGCAAAAACTCAGACGAAGGTAACCTCCTTTATGAAATTTGGCAGCGCCTGGACCAACCGCCCATGCCAATGCAAAACCGCTCAGCTGGAGGACGCGGAGCGGGGCCGGCAGCTTTTAGGAGAATTGCTTCAAAAATCCATACAACGCGTTGTGAAGGATTTTTTGGAGCGGACATATTATGAATAGTCCGCAAAAACGTGTTCTATCAGCATGGGGAAACGTTCGCCCGCAGCCTCCTACGGCATCGGAAAAGAGAGCCGAAATGGGTTGCGCTCCTTATTTGATAAATTTATTTACGGATAAAGATTCATATAAATTCAATGATTATATTATATTTTTATTACAGGAACATATAAATAACAATATTTATGCTCTCCCTTTTCCGGATCATAGCTGCCATAATATTCAAAAACCGGAAATGCGTCCGTTCCGGCAAAGCCGAGCTGCGGCGCAATCTCTTCCGTAATCCATCCGTACGGAGGCACGCCGCCCTTCCACGGCTGATGCCCGAGTGCGGCTGACGTCTCGCCGCAGATCCGAAGCCGCAAATAAAAAGCGGGCGGAAGCTTCAGGACATCGTAGCCTGCCGGCTGGTTTTCCGTCCCTGCCAGAAAGCCGAACATTACTCCGCGCGGCCTTTCGCCGGAAAGATAATTGAGACTCATGCATACATCCCAGTCCTCCTCGCACCTGTCTGCCGCCGGCTCCGCAGCATTTGCCGCAAAGAATCCGCTCAGAATCTTTTCAACGTCCGGCTCCTCCTTATTATCAGCGGCATATCCGATTTTTCCGCACCATATTGTTTCCTTCCATTCCGCGAAATCCACTTTAATTCCTTTGTAATTCCAGGTTTCCATAATTGTTTCCTGCGGATGTTCTGTTGTCATATTCTCCTCGCTTTCCTGCCGTATAAGCTGCATTTCCGTCACAATCCCCGTATGCTGCACCTGCCATGAAACCGTACTGTACAGCATACCCGGATGCCCCGTCATCAAAAACCGGTGAGCTGCACCTGCTGTGAAACTGTGCTGTACAGCATACCCGGATGCCCTGTCATCAAAAACCGGTAAAATTATTAGAAACCGGCAAAATCGCAGCCAATTAACTTTCCCAGCCTGCAACTCCCCGCCTCAGCACCTGTACAATCTCATCATTCACTTCGGCAAATTCACGCAGCTTCGCGGCAATCCGCTTTCTTTGCTCTTCCTTCTGCAGCGCCTCCAGCGTAACATTAAATCCCCCGCCGATCGCCTCCAGATCCTCGCCGTTATCATGATTCCACATTTCGCCGCAGCGCAGATAGAGCCTCCGCACCTCCTCCAGAAAACCCATATCGGAATTTAATTTCATGGCATCCTCAAGAAATTTAAAGCTGCAGCTTGCGTTCGTAGCCAGCCCGCAGACATAGGCGGTATGGTCTGCCCAGGGGTCGAATTCCTCCGGTTTTATGCCGTTGAATTTCCCGCTTTCTATCTCGTCCGCCCAGAGCCGGAACGCATCCGCGCCGAAGCAGAATTTCTCCGTATCCGTCGCAAGCAGCTTCGGCAGAGTCCTTATCCGCTCCCGGTAAATTTCCGCAAGCGAAACGTTTTCCGTCTTATCGCCCACAAAAATCCAGCCCGCGGTCTCCTGCCCGCTTTCCAGTGCTGCTTCAACGGAAATACGCTCCGGGCGGTCGCTGTTTCCCGTAATATATAAAAGCGTTTTTCCGTGCTCTTCATACCCTACGATCACTCCGAAGGTACAAACATAGACCGGCTTGCCGCCGAAGCCCCAAAGAATCACGGGCACGCCTCTGTCTACATAATTCATCATTTTACTTAAGTATTTATCTGTATTTTCCTTAAGATCTTTCAATGCAGCAAACGTACTCGCATAGCCGCACTGTTTGAAGAGCCGCTCTGTAAACCCGGCGCCCCCGCCAAGCTCAAAGCAATCCTGCGTTTCATGCAGATACACATCGCTCTTTTCACAGAGCATATACCCGCTCACACCCTCGCCGCGGAAATCTCCGCGGGGATAATACTGCGCAAACACATCGCCCGTCAGGCCCGCAAAGAAATCGTAATCATAGTCCGGCTCGCCGAGGCATTCCATCACATACCGCGCGCAGCCGTTAAACCAGTAATTTTCACCGTACTCGTCCGTGACAAGACGGTGGATGACCGGTATCATATTATTGCTTTTTCCCGCAGGTGCTGCAAGCTCCTCTTTTTTCAGCTTTGTTTTCGGTGTATGGACAAGCTGGGATACCCGGATAGATTTAAAATATTTCATTCCCTGCCCGTTGGAGCCGATTACAATATCCCTCGGCTTTTCCCCGCTCAGATCAAGCGACATATACGGAAACCCGGTACCGCAGTAGCGGATCTCTCCGTTAATAATTACAGCAAGCTGCTTATCTCCGACAATCCATGCAACATGGTTGTATTCGCCGTATCGAATTTTTCCGCGGCCCGGGAAATCGTACAGATCAAAGAAAATCGGCTGGTGAAACACAATTGCTTCCCTGCGCATCGTTTCCCTGGAAATACTGTCCGAAGCCCGGTTGTCCATATTGATGCCGAAGCCGAGCTGTCCCGCCTTTCCTCCGGAATAATATTCTGCCTCATTTCCGTGATAAAAGATAATACTGCCCTCACTGTCGCCGTACCCGAAGCGCTCGTCATCTCCGGGAATCCGGAAATCTATATCCACCCGGTACGGCAGCTTTACCGCAACATTGGTGTTCAGCACCCTGCTGCTGATCCACCCGGTGTACTCGGCCTCGCCGTTTTCCAGCACCCTGTAGTGAGGATGATTTATCGGAGTCAGCCCGTCGAGTGCAACCTGAGCCTCCCACAGAACCGGGTTCTGCTCCTCAAGTTCGCGGATGGTGATGGAGCCCGCCGGAAGTTCGGCTGCTCTCTCATACAGCGCCGGATCTGCCACCCGCTTTTTGACCGGGACATACAGACATACCAGTTCGCGAATTTCATCGGGCGAAATCAGGTTCTCAACCAAAACAGGATGCCGGAATCCGTCCCTGTGCCCGTAGTCAATTTCATAAAACCGGTTGCTGTCAAAGCTTTTTACAAGAGAGCGGAGGCCTTCCCCCAGATCCTCATCCACATAGACATTCGCCGCTGCAAACAGGCCGCCGTCAAACATAAAATCGGCATACTCACCAGTGTTTACATAGCCCTCGTCAACCCGCAGCAGCACCGCGGCACCTCTCTCGTCCTGATATTCAAACTGCCTGCGGCATCCCGGCTCGCCGTAGGGGATGCCATTTGCCTGAACATAACGGAAAAGGCCAACTGCATCGGAAATTTGCGGATTGTCTTTCCGGTATGACGACAGAACGCGCATTGCAGGCAGTCGGACAATGGAGGGTTCCACCGGTTTTGCAAGCTGCCTGCTCAGCTCGTTGAGTTCATGGAAGGCTGTTTTTTTCCGCTCCTCGATCAGTTCAAACTGTTTCTCCATCTCCTCATAGAGCAGCGGCAGCGCGGAGATTTTTTTAATGCCGCTTGTCACCATTTTCTGCCGAAAGGTATTAATAATATTTTTCAGCTCGGAAAGAGCTGTGATCTCCCGGTCGATCTCCCCGATCCGATTCGCAAAGACCTCAACAAGCGTGGACATTTCCGGATTTTCGTAAATGCGCAGAATATCCTTTACGGGAATCTGCATCTTCCGGAGAATCATAATCTGCTTCAGGCGCTGCACAGCATCCTGTGTATAATAGCGGTATGCCTCAAAAGGCGGGCGGGTGCTTTCGATCAGGCCGATCTGCTCATAATACCGCAGTGTGCGGGATGAGAGACCGAGCTGTTTTGTCAGATCCGATATTTTTATTAGTTCCATAAGCTTCCCCCTTTCCGCTTTTATTTTATCACTTGACGCTGCGTCAATGTCAAGGCAGTTTGGTTCGCAGGTGCCGGCTGCATGCCTGAAATCCGGTATAGGATGGGCCGCATATCAGCGCCCGCTTAAGCGGATGTGGTTCATCCATTCTTCGATCTGCAAAAACAGCCATTCCATGTCGATTGCGGAAAAGTCCGTTGTATCCACCCGGATTCGTTCGCCCCCGGCACTCTCCTTTTCCGGATAGCAGTCATTCACCACATGTCCCCTGTGCCTGTCAGGGCTTGCGTCTCTTTCCAGAAAGCGCCCGTAAATCACTTCCGGGTCGCCGGTCAGGATAATGGTCAGCGCCGGGCAGCCGTATTTCTCCAAAAGCGCTTTTCATCCGGGTTCTGATAATGCTCAAAATTGTTTTCCAGAATACAGGGCTGCCCCGCATTCATAAGCTGCTCTGCAACATAGTACATAATTTCTTGAGCGGCAATCCCAAACCTGTTCTTTTCCTCTCTTGACCGGAAGCTATTTTAAAACAGGCAGCATAAAGAGAGCTGAATCCGGCAATTACAGCAAGCGGCATAAGTTACCGCGCAAAGATACCGGCAGCCAAAACCGATGTTTTTCGCATAGATGCATATTTCCCCAGGGAAAGCCGCCAATATGCTGTTTTCTGAATTTCATATCAACTTCATGTCAACAAGCAGAAAGTCAAACCTTCGCAAACGGTCAGCATCAATGCTCTCTTAATAATTGCAGCAAAACCAATGACAGGCAATCGGATTCCTGATAAATCCATTAGATGTAACAACATCTGCGATTTTCTTGTTATTGCACTCCCCGCTTTTGCAATAAAATATCAGCCGGCGGCAAAAGACCGTTAAGTCCTTCGCCGCCGGCTTCTCGTCCCAGTAAACCAGCTTATTTAATAAACCAGTGTGTTTAGTAAACCAACCTATTTAGAAAACTAACCTATTTAGAAAATCGACCTGTTTAGTAAACTAATCTCTTTAGTAAATTGACATATTTAATAAATAAATATATTCATTAAATCATCTTCTTTAGTAAATCAGCTTGTCCAGCTCACTTACCTGCTCCGTCTCATTGCAGTTCACATGATTCGCCTGCTTTGCGTACAGGTTGACAGCCACCTTCGACTTTGCGATCGGCTGCATTGTGCCGGCTCCGGCGATGCCCCCGCCAGGGCAGGCCATACCCTCGAGCAGATAACCGTTGTATTTTCCGGCAACTGCTGCCGCGAGCAGCTTGCGGCAATCCTGAAGACTCTCGGCATTCGCCACCTTGACCTCCCGATCCGGATACTTGCTCTTGATCACATCGACTACCGACTGCGCCACGCCGCCGGCAACCGCGAAATTGCGGCCGTCTGCTGATACATTGTCCACGCCGTTCGGATCCTCTGCAACCGTCTCCAGATCAACATGCTTTGCGTCGAAAATGCCCGTCATCTCCTCGAAGGTCAGCACAAAATCGACCTCGCTGCGGACGGTGCGGCGCATTGCCTCGAGCTTCTTTGCCGCGCACGGCCCGATAAATACTACCTTGGCATCCGGGTCATTCTTTTTGATATAGCGTGCGGTCAGCGTCATCGGTGTCAGCGCCATCGAAATGCAGTTCGCATGATCCGGATAGAGCTTCTTCGCCATCATCGACCAGGCCGGACAGCAGGAGGTTGCCATAAACGGCAGCTTCTCCGGAACTTCCTGAAGGAAATCCTCCGCCTCCTGGGTTGCACAGAGATCGGCGCCGATTGCCACCTCGACAACATCGTGGAAGCCGAGCTGCTTCATCGCCGCACGGAGCTTGCCCGGCGTCACCTTCGGGCCGAACTGCCCGACAAAGGCCGGCGCAACCGCCGCGTACACTCTATCGCCGGACTGGATGGCGCGGATGGTCTGGAAAATCTGGGACTTATCCGCAATTGCGCCGAACGGGCAGTTTACAAGGCACTGTCCGCACGATACGCATTTCTCATAATCAATATCCGCCTTTCCGTTCTCATCGGAATGGATAGCGTTCATGCCGCAGGCCGCCGCACACGGACGTTCCTGAACAATAATCGCATTGTAGGAGCAGGCAGTCGCGCAGCGCCCGCATTTAATGCATTTTTCCTGATCAATACGGGAACGGCCGTTGTAGCGGTCCAGCTTGATCGCATCCTTCGGGCAGACCTCCTCGCAAGGATGCGCAAGACAGCCCTGGCAGCCCTCCGTGACAATTACGCGCTTCTCAGCGCAGCCGTTGCACGCAAATTTGATGATATTGATCAGCGGCGGCGTGTAATAGGTTTCCGGGCGATCGGCCGCCTCAATATTGTCCGACAGCGGCGCATGCTCTGCAGCGCTCCGGTTCGGGAGCCCCATCGCCAGTCTCAGCCGCTCCCCGACAATCGCACGCTCCAGGAAAATATCGTTTCTGAAATTTCCCACTTCCCCCGGGATAATCTTGTAAGGAAGCTCCTCAATCCTTTTGTCCACCTGCCACTCCGTGTGGTACGCCATTCTTGCAACCTCACGGAAAATGCGGTGGCGGATCTCCTGAATTCTTGTCTCGACACCTCTCATACTTAACCCTCATTTCTGCGCCGCTTTCTTTGCATCGTCAGCCGGTTCCGGGCGGCGCACGGACACTGGCTGCGGTGTAAAACCGTATCTTTTTCGGCTCCGGCGAAAAACCGGGACCCCCAAAGCAAACCGGAAAGCGCCAGTTATTGTTAAAAAAATAACAAACGCTGGCTTATGAAAAACCGCTGTTTTTACAATATCATAAAATTCGACTTCTGTAAAGATGAGATATAGAAAAAAGTTTGAAAATAAACTTCCAATTTCTTATGGAAGCAGTATCATGAGCGGGCTCGCGATATGCACGGATATTGACATAGCAAATCATGTCTGTTCTCCCGTTCCTCACCAGTATTGCCGGCCAGAGCCGGCAGGAAGGCATTCCCATATATAAGTCAGTCCGCCCTCACTCCTGCCGCGTTCTCCCCCAGCTTTGCCAGGCGGCCCAAACCGCCGCAGCAGCTGCCGCTGCTGGAATAATATACAGCGCGGGCCTTCCCTGTGCGCCAAATTCATATCTGGCCTCCAGCCAGGCTGATACCTGCGCTCCCAGCGGGTTCTTCACCTCAATAAAATGCAGCGCTGCCGGGACGACAAAAAGCAGCACGGAGCATATAACAGCAGGGCGCAGTTCCCGGAACCATGAGGTCAGAGCCAGCGTACAAGCCGCAATACAGCAGAGAACAAGCAGACGCAGCAGATTCAGCATCACCAGATAGCCCGCAATCGTGCCGGTAAACGGAACCTCCCGAAACTCCGGCAAAGACCGGATCGGTGCATCCGGACACGGCAGCCCGTACTGAAGCACCATTCCGGCAAACTCCAGCCCGTAAGCTGCCAGCCAGATATAAGTACAGTTCATCAGCACCACAATCAGCTTCGCCCGAAAAAGTCCGGCACGCCCTTTCTTCATGGAACGCAGCAGCGGTTCCAGCCCCCTCTGCTTTTCCAGAGGCAGGATGCCGGCCGTCAGCAGCACAACAGCGGCAGCCGAAAGCAGCGCCCGGACTCTGGATTCGTAGGCCCTCCCGCTCCAGATATCCTCTGTGTTTTCCAGCGGAGAATAATACGCCTGATAACCAAACGGATTTACAACAAAAAGTTTTGTCCCGTGTTCTTCTTCATAATCAAGCAATTCCTGAATATATGTTTCAAATCTCAAGGCAAGTATTTCGTTTTCCGGGGAAAGTTCCCCGTCTGCAAGCCTTTGTCTCTGCAGTTCTAAAAACGCAAGCGTTTCTTTCGTGACCTCACCCTCAAACTCCAGGCAATACCGGCGCATTGCACTGTCCTCGGCGGAATAGAATACTTCTCCGGAAGGAAGCAGCCGAAGCATGACAGCGGTAAAGATTATAAGAACAATCAGGCCCCGCCCTGAAACCATCTGCTTAAAAAGCTCTGTGCGCAGTATCCCCGCCGGCCGGAAGCAGCCTGCCAGCTTTTTTTTCCAGCCGTCTGCGGCGGCAGAAAACAGGGATACACCCGAAACCGGGAATTTCCGAACATGGATGCGGATACCAATCGCGGAAGCACACAAAAACAGAATCAGCAGCCCGACATAAGCACCGGTCAGCGAGGATACCGGGGCAGCAAACAGATTCAGATTCTGATATTCCGTAAAAATCTTTGTTCCGGAAAGCAGCGGGAACAGATTAATAAATTTGAACACATTGGCGAAGCTCTGCACCGGGATAAACCGGTAAGCCAGGAATTCAAAACCCAGCACCGCCCCTGCCGCCATGACTGCGCCGCCGGCCGAGGAAAATACGGACATTACCGCGTAAAATAAAACGCCGAACGCCGCCAGTACGGACATCTTCAGCAGAAAGCGAAGCAGAAGAAACTGTCCCGCCGTTACGGAAAGAACACATTGCCCGAATTCCGGCAGAGACTGAACCGGCGCGGAAAAAATCCCGTGCAGATGCGCGGCCTCCCCATAGATCCGGAACGAGAGCAGCAGGGTGGAACCGTAGAAAGTCAGAACCAGAAAAATCCCGCCGGCCGTCAGCACTCCGATTCTTCTCAAAGCAAGGGGAAACCGCCCGGCGGCGCCGGCATGAACGATATGCCATAAGCCCTTTTTCCGCTCCCTGAAAAATTCCGCGGCAATCAGCAGAAGAACAGCAAGCACAAAATAATCCGTCCGCTCCTCCGCCAGCCACGCCGAAATTCCAAGTGCCGGCACCAGCTTCGGAACAAGCCCTGACATTTCCGCAAAATCCTTCGCTGTCCGCTGAATATTCCTTTTTGAAAACGACCCATCCGCCGCAAAACGGTCAATTTTCCCCATCCGCTCTGCATTTTCCAGGATTCTGGAAATGGTATCCGGATAACCGGCCAGGTAAGTAATCTGCTCCAGCAGAATGCGGCTGGCCTGAACTCTGCTCCGGATTATCCTTGTATCCGGCAATGTATCCGGCAGCGCGATTCCCTTATCCGTTACATAGCTGTCATACATCAGCTCATAATAAGCCGTATTCTGCCCCTGCTTTCTGGCCTCCTCATAAGAAGCCAGAAAATGAAGCGTCTCCAGCCTTTCATTTTGCGCCGAAACCTGCGTCAAAAGTGCCCCGCACTCATCAGGCCCCGCCCCGTCCGGATATGTCTCCAGGCACTGCACAAGCTGTTCCAGGTAACACTTGCCTACCTCCTGCCGGTTATCCTTCCTCTGAGCCTGCCAGAACAATATCCCGTTTGCTAAAAATAAAATACCGATCGCCGTCAGCAGCAGAGGCGAACCAAATGTCTTTTTCCATTCCATTCTTTTTACCCCGTGCATATCGCAGGTTTGCCCCGGGCAAACCGCCCGTCAGGGCTCCCCGTCCCGTCCGCTCCGCTTTCACAGCTTTTCCAGATAATACAGATATACATCCTCAAGCCCGATATGATCCTCCACCGGCGAAAAACCCTCCGGCAGCTTATCGGCCACGAGCCGCAGACGAAGACCGTCTTTGCCGTGGAATATATTTCCAATTTTATACTGTTTCTGCAGCGCTGCAAGCCCCTCCCTTGTTACGGCGCCCTCTCCGACTCTGCCGGAAATTCCCGCAATCAGCGCCGCCGGGGAAGCCTTTTTCAGGAGAGTTCCCTGCTTCATCAGAAGCACTTCCGACGCAATTCCCTCGATATCGCTTACGACATGAGTTGCAAGCAGAACAATTTTGTTTGCAGAAATCTCCGAAATATAGTTGCGGATACGGATTCTCTCCTCGGGATCCAGCCCTGTCGTCGGCTCATCCAGAACCAGCACCGACGGGTTTCCGAGCAGAGCCTGCGCCAGCAGCACCCGCTGCCTCATCCCTCCGGAAAAAGTACCAAGCCTGCGGTGCGCTGCATCCGCAAGCCCTACCAGTTCAAGAAGCTCTCTTATTTCCTTTTCCGCCCTTTTCCGGGGCAGCCCTTTTAAGCCCGCAATATACTGCAGGAAACGGTTCGCACTGAATTCGTCATACATCCCCTGCTGCTGAGGCATGTAACCGATCTCCCTTCGGAAAGCGGCTCCAAGCTTCAATATTTCCTCCCCGTTAAAATAAATGCTTCCCGAAGTCCGCCGCACATTGTCGGTCAGCAGGTTCATCAGCGTGCTTTTGCCCGCCCCGTTCGGTCCCAGAATCCCGTAGACTCCTTCCGTCAGGGTAACCGTAAAATCCTTAAGGGCATATTTCGTTTTATAACTCTTAGTCAGCCCTTCAAATCTCAATTCCACTGCCTTCCCCTTTCCCGGCCTCCGGATATGAGGTTTCATTCCTCAAACTCAAAAAACATCCACTCCGGAGACGCTTCGCCAAGTCTGCCGGTATCCATCACGGCATAACTGTAATTTTTTTTATCCTCTTTCAAATATCTGCAGACAAGGTACGAATCAAAATTTCCTTCCACAGAAAAATGCATCGGTTCTGTTGTCGGAAAGTCCAGCTGCGCAACCGGATTCCCTTCCCAGTCATAAAAACGCAGCACCACCGGATCATATTCCCGGATAATAAATCCGTCCTCATAAATTTCCATATATTCCTTCCAGCCCGGGTATTCGGCAAAGGCATAAAGACAGCGCTCCTCTTCAGTCTCCGGATTCCAGCAATATACTCCCGTTTCTGTCTGCCAGTACCATTTCCCGTTCCTCAGGCAGGTAGCCCACTGCCAGGCCCCCTCATAAATCCGGGAGGTTTTCCCATTCTTTGTATCAAAGCAGTATATTTCGGTTCGTATCTCCTCCCCTTCCTTATGGTTCGCGGTAAAATAGACTTTGCTGCCGTTCCCGCACAGATTTCCAATCCCGAAGCCCTGGGCAATCCCCGTTTCCCCGTACGGCCAGGACAGCTCGAAAATCACTTCGGATTCGCCGCTTTCTATGGAAAGTCTCATGATTTTCGCGGCCACCTCATTGTTCCCGAACAGAGTATTTCCGGTATAGGCATAGCCCCGGTGCACTATGGATTTGCACATCGTTCCGCTATACTCTGCATCCGCAAACTTCCCGATTTCCTCCGAGCCGCTTCCGTCCAGCCTCAGATACCGCACCTTCACGCCGTCCGATGCAATTAATCGATCCTGATAGTAACACAAGCTGGGGTCCAGCGGTATTTGTGCATTGCACTTTACATTTTTATGGTCGCAGTCCGGTTTTGCACAAAGCGGATACAAATCGCCGGTCTCAACATCTGCACAGTAAACGATCTGATGCTCCCACTCCTTTATATACAGAGTTGTTTCATCCATATCAATACCTTTCCTGGCGCTTTGATTGTCGTCAAAGCCGGGTATGTATTCTTCCCCGAACTCCTCCTTCTCTCTGCCGCACGACGCGAGCAGAAAAAGAAGCAGCAGGCAGGAAAATAAACGATGTCTGTTCATTGCTGTCCCTCCCTGTTTTCAGTAATTTTTCTGTTAAATCTTTGAGTTTTCTGAATAATCTTATTCTATCATATCAATGAGCGAAAAGCAAGCCGGATACACCCTGCTGCCCGTGATGTCCTGCAGGTTCTCCCGTTGAAAAATATTCCATAATATGATAGGATTAAAATGCAGAAATTAATTAGAAACCATTTATCATATCCAAGCATTCCTATAGAGAATGAAAATTGAACTTTGACAAAATAAAATCTCCCCG
>ERZ777305.2587-NODE-2587-length-14936-cov-5.178684_pt1 | contig 14936 bp, 12 predicted proteins | sample MGYA00374965_ERZ777305 | MGnify/ENA primary metagenome ERZ777305 (study PRJEB29328, sample SAMD00013331) | mouse gut metagenome | study: EMG produced TPA metagenomics assembly of the Metagenome analysis of fecal microbiota from mouse which was promoted... | reverse complement strand
TCTCTTCTTACCATCTGTTTAAAGTTATATGGTGAGGGAATAATTGTTTTAAATGCTATTGGAGTAAAAAAGGTTAATGTTATGACATCAGCTATTATTACAAATATGATTATAAATTTCTTCCATTTTTTCATATATTATCTATTATCCTTCTTATTTAATTTCAAATTCAGCGTAGGTAAACAAATCTTTTTCTCTATCTTTTGGGTTAACAATTTCATAAATTATACGATATTTTCCCTTTGGCAAATCATCCATCCAATATTGCCAGTCAATATTCATTTCTTGAGTAGTATTAGCTGGTAGAGGATGAATCATTAATGTTGAGGCCTTTAATTCTCTAGGTTTAATTAAAAACCACATTCCTAACATTTTGTGTTCTATTTCCCATGTTCCATAACCCCAATCATCTTCCGTTTGGTTAGTTAGCAATAATGTTAAACCTTTATTAGATAAAGTATTCTCTTTTATGCTCGCGTTTATAAATTTCTCATTAACCTTATATTTTTCATGAAATTGTGTTGGTATTATCGTTTTTACGGTATGTCCGCATAAGAATATGTAAGCAATATATGATGCAATAGATATAATAATTATTACTATCGCCAATATTATGCTTAAAACTATCTTTTTTCTTTTTGTCATTTTCTTCTCCTTCTATTATTTTTATTTAATTTTATAAAATTTACCTTAAGATCACCTCACAACTAAGATGATATACTGTATCTTTTGTATCTAACTATCAAGCTTTATAAATATACATAAACAAAAAAACATATATATTCAAAATCTCACACTATATCTTATATTTGTAGAATATCACAAATTTATAATGTTAGCAATATTTATACATGAAAAAACAGACTTTTTAGTCCGTTTAGATAATAGACAAACTTTTAGATTTTCTAAGAAGATGTCTAACATACAAATACCTATGGATTAAAGTGATATTGGTCTTTAACTTTCATTTTAAGATGAGAACTCTATTAAGTCTCTTATTTTATTTCAAATTCGACATAGGTGTATTTTTCATCTTTCCAGTCTTCTCCTGTTAGAAGATCATGAACTATGCGATATTTTCCCTTGTGCAATTGTCCATACATATTTTCCCAGAATATCTTTCTCTCAACATTGGAGTTTGATTCTATAATGTATAATCTTAGAAGATATGCTGGATTTATATCAGTTGGTTTTATAATAAACCAATCACCAAGCATTTGATATTCTAAAGAATATTTTGCTCCATAACTCATAGACTCATCCGTATTGTTTTTATAAACTATTGTTACTCCTTCTTTGGTTAAACTTTCTTCTTTTACTTCAAGAGTTAAATCATCTCTTCTTACCATCTGTTTAAAGTTATATGGTGAGGGAATAATTGTTTTAAATGATATCGGGGTAAAAAAGGTCAATGTTATGACATCAGCTATTATTACAAATATTATTATTAATTTTTTCCACAATTTCATATAAACTCCTCTTTTAGTAATGATATATTTTATATCTATAGGTTACCATAGTTTATTAATGTGAGCAATATTTATACATTAAAAAACAGACTTTTTAGTCTGTTTGTTTTAATAATGTTTTAGATATGGTAATAACAGGTCTTACCCCTCCGTTATTAGAGTTTACTACCAATCCATTGGTATCAACACTTTCAAATATCGTAGCATCTTCATTAGCTAATAAATAATATTCGTGATTTGTTACTAACCATGATGCGTTAGTACTACTTGCACAGTTTAATCCGCTTTCTTCACTTACACATCCATAAGTGTCTTTTAAACTATCTTTTGTTAAAAGTGTTGCTTGAATACTGGTATCAGCCTTAGCTCTTGTTAAATCTTTTAGATATGCTAAGTAGTTATCTAATACTTCATTAACTTTCTCACTGTATACCACTCCCGATGCTAAAGATGTCTGAAGATATGTATCTTTATTGACATTGTAATTAGCAAGCATTGATACAGTTGATTCATCACTTCCAATTACTTTAAAACATTCTTCCTCTAAGCATACTTCAGAACCTATTGCTAAATTCTTATCACTAGCGACGAATCTACTTGGATCTGTTTGTAATGAATCTCTTTCTACTGCTTCGGCTGTTATCTTACATTCAAATGGTATTTCAGCAGCATCACCAGTTATTGAACGAGTTAATTTAACTTTGATGGTACCGCTTTGAGTTTCTAGGGCGTCTAATGTAAAAGAAGATATTGGGGTAACATCAACGGATACATATTCTTCATATGCTGGATCAACTGGCGTACATTCAACTGTAGCCTTAGCATCATATTGACGACTGTTATTTCTTACTTCAAATGAAAGAGTTGTTTCAGATTCTAGCATATTTAAGTGAGCTGTCTTAAACTCTAGAGTTTTATTTCCCTGGCTTAGAGAATATTCTCCACCTAGAATAGTTACAGAATCTGTGAAAGCAACATCTGCTTCAAAGGAAGATCTATCTGTTCCTATTGATAAAGTTCCGGTTAAAACAAGTGTGGTCGTTACTGATGCAAAAGCAACGGTTATTATTAATAAGGTTATTATTGTTCCTATTTTGGCCTTTTTCATCTCATTTCTTCCCTTCTTATTATAAGAATAACAAATTTCTTCTGTAAAGTCTACAAAATAGATGATTTTTTTGTTGAAAAATTTGTTTTTTTGTTATAATAACAAAAAAGGTGAAATATATGGACGAAGAATTTATTTACCCCTCAGATGAAGAACTTGCTGCTTCTTTCGTCGATGACTTATTTAGCGCTTTTATGGTGGAAATTAAAAAATACCCCGTTTTGTCCATAGATGAACAAAAGGAGTTGGTAAGAAAGTATCGAAATGGCGATATGAGTGCTCGAGAAACCCTTGTTAATCACAATCTACGATTGGTTGTCTATGTGGCATCAGCTTATAAAAACAGAATACAACATTTAAAAATCATGGATATTATTCAGGAAGGTTCAATTGGATTAATGCGTGCCATCGATAAATATGATCCGGATGTTGGAGCATTTTCAACTTATGCCATCAATTGGATAAGGCAGGCAATAACTCGCGCCATTGATGATGGAGAAGATGAAATTAGAAAACCTGTTCATATGTCATATAGAATAAGAAAATATAGATATTTATGTAGTACAGTAGAACGCAAACACACACCAATGCCCGATGATAAAGAGTTGATGAAATTCCTTGACTGTTCGAAAGAAACTTTAGAATTAATAAAGGAAAAAGCGAAAGAAACAGTAGTAAGTGCCCAAACGAAAATCAACGATGAGGACAATAGTGAGCTGGGAGATTTTATTCCTGATAAAAGAAATGACTTTGACGAAGTTCTTAATAATATTAATGATCAAGGATTACTAGCTGTTATAAAAAGTAAACTGCGTCCTATTGAATATTATTTTCTCTATAATTATGAGATAAATAAGCAAAGTGATGATGCCACATTGGAATCCCTTGCTTCGGAATTTAATGTAACAAGAGAAAGAGTTAGACAGATAAAGGCTAAAGCTTATGAAAAAGCGGGAAAATACGTTAAAAACAAAAAATTGAGAGGTATTGAAGTTAAAAAAATTGAAGAGTCCTTGGGTATGCCTATTACAAAGACTAATGTTATGCCAGTAAATATTAACAACATCGTCTTGTATGCCCTTTTGCATAAAGATCTTTCATCATTAGAAGAAAGAATACTTGCACATATACTATTTAGTGACATTGTGCTGAACACAATCGAACAAGCAAACTTCTTTAATATTTCTTTAAAAGAATATGATACTACTGTTAAAAAACTTAGGTTAAAAATAAAGACTTGCTTTGAGGATCATAAAACTTTTGAAGAGGAAAAAGAAAGACTAATTAATTTGTTTGGAACTAAAATATTTAATTTGGTACCTATAGATGAATTTAAAATGCACTCTGAAAAAGATAAAAAAGAGATTGATGCTTCTCGCAAAATTGATGTACTCATTAAAGAACAAGAAGAGGAGTTAAAAAGAAAAAAAGAGGAAGAAGAGCAAAGGAAATTAGCGAAAGAGAGAAGACTGGAAGATTTAAAAAAGGAAAAAAGAAAATTAGAAAGTATGGGTACACCTGATGACCAACAAGAGGAAAAAAAGAGATACGAAAAACTAAAACTCCTCGAAAAAGAAATAGTCGAAGAATATGCTAAGAAAGCCCAAAATGTATTAAATGATTCTAAAAAGCAAGAAAGCGTGAATATCTTTAAACTCATTGATATTAATAATCACGATATGCTTGTCGCGATAAAAATGCGATTATCTTCTTTAGAATATTTTATTTTTTATCAAGTTTTAAAGAATAAAGATAATGTTGATAAAGCTATTAAGGATCTAGCAAACTTGCTCTGTCTAAATTCATTTACAGTTCTAGCATACAAAAATAGAATTGTTAAAAAGATAGAAAAATTCTTAAGTGAACCAGAGTTTTTAAATAAAGAGATTAAAAAATTAGAGAGCAAATATAACGCAGCTTTAGAAGAATTTAAAGATGAGCCAATAGATCCCGATAAAATCATACTAATGACTTATTTCCATGATAAACTTTCAGATATTGAATACCAAATATTTAAATTATCTATTTTTAACCCCACCAATACTATTTCACGAGAGGTTTTAGGTTTCCTAGATGTATCAGAAGAAGAATATAAAAGTATACTAAATCTTTTGCAGGAAAAAATGGTTAATCTAATTGATGTAGATAAATTTAGAATATTTAAAAAGGGAATACTAAAAACTTATGGAACTAAGATTTTTGATAAAAATTTTGACAAAAATTTTGACGATATTGACTATGAGAATTTAAAAACTAAGTTTGATGGGAAAACCTTTGAAGAAATTCAAAGTCTTTATGGTGATACTTGGGAACAACTAGATAGCAATTCTCAAAATTTACTAAGACGCTATTTTACGATTCCGGAGAATAACTTTTCTAATGATGACGAATGGAAAGATGACTTTTATCTAGAACTTAACAATATTAATTTAGCGGAGAAGGAATATCATTTAAAACCGAAAGTGCTATATGATTGCTATTTGGAAAATAGGGATAATTTTAGTAAAAATGCTCAAATGTTCTTAGAGTGCTATGTGTTTGAAACGCGAGATAAATCCGAATATGAAGGAAATAAAATGAGACAAACAATTGCTACTTATAGATCAATTCTATTAGACAAATTGGAAAAGTTATATTTTAACGTACATAATATTCTCTATAGTTTTGATTTTACCAAAGAACAGTGGGAAAAAGTTTTAGAAAAACATGAAAATAAATTTGATGAGAAGAGAATTATCGCGATGAATATGTTTTATGGAATAGATGGAGAAGCTATGAGCATTCCGGAAATTGCCGAGGTATTTGGCGTTGAAAGAGATAAAATGCATGATTATCTTGCCAAAATCCGCAAAAAAGCCATAGCTCTTTATACAAATCGCGCTAATATACGAGAAGTTGATAGGGATGTCTATATACCATATGTGTTAAATAGAGCAATCTCTTTTACAAGTTTAAATAGAGAAATACTACTGATGTTTTTAATTCAAGAATTAGATTACGAGCAGATAAAGGAGGAACTAAAAACACGCAGTATTGACTTAAGTAAATACCAAATTTCGAATATCGTTACCGAGGGTCTAAGAAAAGTTGACTTCTACAGATTTGGTATAGTAAAATTTGATAACTATGGTAAAGATTTGATTGAAAGATTTATCAAAGAAAATGAAAAAAAACTATCACAAAAAGAGAAACTCTTTATTAGAGACAAGTATTTAAATTTTCTCGATAATGATTACTTGGCGGTGAAATTCAAAAAGAAGAAGCTTGAAGTTAATAGACTAGTACAAAGATTCAATATCTCAATTGAGAATTTTAAAGCACGAGATGAAATATTAACAGAAGATGACTACTTGCAAGAGTTCAATACTAATCCCCTAGAGAGAGTTGTTAATGAACAACAGATGCATATGTTGAGCTACTATTATGGCGTTAAATGTAAGTATAATCCTGATGGAGTAAAGTTTAATGCTCCACAAATGATAAAGATTCTGCCAGAATATGCTAACGACAATGCTCAGGGTTTAGCAAGAAAGATTAAAAAAGCCAATGATGCAATAAAACGCAAAAAGAAAAATCAATTGCGAAATGATTTGATGTTTATGTCACTGGAAGAAATATCTAAGATAATAGATGATCCGCATTTGCCGATAAGCGATAAAGAAAAATACTTAATTTGTTCAATTTATGGAATTAAAAAACATAAACAAAAAACACTAAAGGATTTGAGTAAAGAATATGACGAAAATGAAAGTTCAATTAGGCGAAGGTATCAGAGAGCTTTTGTCGCTATATTTAAATACAGAAATGGGGAAATTCCGGCAAAGATAGACTATGATTATGATATATTGCCACTGATGAGATATTTTTCTAAATATGATAGAATGCTCATTGAAGACTCATATAAAAATGGATTAAGTTATGAAAAGATGGCAAAAAAATATAAATTGACATTTAATCAAATAGTAACGAGATTTAATAGACTTCATTTAGCATTATATGAAATGATTAACTATCCTAAAAAGGAAAATTTTGACTTTGACTTTTTCGAAAAAGCTATAAAAGATCCTCTGTTACCTTTCTATGGAAATCTAGAAGAAGCTATAAAGATATTTGATTTGCACTTTGCCAATACCCAAGTTAAAAATATGAGCGGAAGAGAAATTGTGGAAGAGTTGAATTTAAATAGAGAGGAAAAATCTGTGATTAAAACCATCTATAATTTAATAATGGCAGTTTGTCGATATAAATATGGTATTAGAAAAGAGTATGATTTCACTTATGAAGATGTAAAAGATTATTATATGCGTCATAAGAATGAGATGACTGCTACTCATGAGAAATATTATTTAAAATATTTTAAAAGACATTTAAAAGAAGATGCAAACAGAAATAGAGATATGATTAACAAGACAATATTGATAGACTTATTAAAAGAGCGTCAGCAAGAATATGCCAATATTGATGAAATAGAACGAGATGATGTAGTTAATCTCTTAAAACACAGAAATTTTAGCACTAAAGTAACGCATGGACTTCTAAATAAAATTGGGGAAACTGAGAAAGTTATTATGAGTGGACAAGAACTAAATCACGTTTATCGATTATTAAATAGATTAGATAAGACTTTCAAACTAAATAATACCCAAGCGTTAAAAAGACACATTAAAAGAGATATTTAACTAGTAAATATCTCTTTGTTTTTTTGTAATCGTTCATTGTTTGGATTAGTTTCTAGTGCTTTGTTAATGTAATAGATAGCTTCGTCTTTGATACCAAGGCTATAATAGCTAATGGAGAGCAAGTCATCTATCGTGGAATCCCAACAGAAAGGCTCATTTATGTATATCATAGCATTTGTCAAAATGGTTTTAGCTTTTAAACAGTTAATTATAACTTCTAAATAGTTTTTATTTTCTAATTCTAACATAGCTAATTCGACATAACCTTCCCTTTGATTAGGACTTTCACTTATTGCTCTTTGGAGCCAATATTTGGCTTCTTCTCTTCTATTTAAGTTTATGTAGCAGCGAGAAATGAAACGCATAGATGCTGATTTTTCTTCAGCCCAAGTTGCCGTGGGAAGATTGATATGTTTAATAAGCGTATCAATCGATTCATTCCATCTTCCATAATACATATACTCACGTCCTAAATAGTGCAAGTTGCGGTCATTATCAGGATTTTCCTTTACAGATAACTCAAGTAATTGCAAATAGGATGAGCGAGATTTAGTAGCATCTGGATAGTGGTTTAAGACGATGTCTTCATTAATGACAACTTTTTCAGAATCTTTTAAGCATTCTAAGATTTCGTGTACTGGGTAGATCCATCGATAATTCTTGCGAGAATGAATCTTTTCATAAAGAAAAGTAACGAGAGGATTTCCCGAATCGTCTAAAGACCAATTATATTTATATCTTAGGCGATCAGAATTATCCCAAGTTTTTTCCAGTTTTTCACGCCATCCAGGCTCGAAAACTTCATCTAAATCAGTACAAACACATATATCTACATCATTAGGAACCATTTCTAGGCTTTTATTACGCGCTACATCAAAACGCCAGGGAGTAATAGTCTCTTGTTTTACTATTACCCCATGACTTTTTAGTTTTTCTACTGTATCGTCAGTTGAACCAGTATCTAAGCAATAAATTGCATCGGCTTCTTTCATGGATTCATACCAACGATCGACAAATTTACTTTCATTTTTGGAGATGGCATAAACAATTATTTTCAAATTATTCTTCTCCATTGCATCGGCAGCAATTTCCGCGTGCTCCAGTGGCTCCGGTTGCTCCAGTTGCACCAATTGGGCCAGTTGGTCCGACAGGGCCTTGAATTCCTTGTGGTCCAATTTCACCATCTACTCCGTCATATCCTTTTGGTATAACGAAATCTAATATATGATTTGGGGCACCTGTAACGTCAGTTACTGAGGCATTTGTTCCAGCAGCTCCAGTGGTCGTATTTCGTACAGTTATTGTATCACTTGCACCTGTTGGTCCGGTGGCTCCAGTGGCTCCGGTGGCTCCAGTAGCTCCCGTTGGTCCCGTTGGGCCTTGTGGTAAAACGAGATTAAGAACGAAATTTGGAGTTGTACCAGTTATTGTAGCTGATGCATTAACTCCGGTTGTTACAGTTCCTATTGTTAGATTTGGTGATATTCCAGTAGCACCGGTTGCTCCAGTGGCTCCAGTTGCCCCAGTTATTCCAGTTGGTCCCGTTGGGCCAGTTGGACCTTGGATTCCTTGGATACCTTGTGGTCCAGTTGATCCGACTAATCCGGTGGCTCCAGTTGCACCTGTTGCACCAGTGGCTCCTGTTGCTCCGGTTGGACCTTGGATTCCTTGTGGTCCTTGTGGACCTGCTTCACCCGTTGGTCCTTGAATTCCTTGGATTCCCTGAGCCCCAGTTGGTCCCATTAACCCTTGGATTCCTTGAAGACCTTGAATTCCTTGTGGTCCGGTAGCACCTGTTGCTCGATTGTTTTATTCTTCTTTATTATTTTTTAAATGGCAAAGTTCCATAATATCTTAATCTCTCTTGATCCTGTTTCGTCATTGTACTTTCCTATTAGTACCTTGTCTATAAAATCGCCAACAATCTCAACATTAAGTTTATCTATATGTCTGTACTTTTTAAAGATATTCTTTTTACTCTTCAAACTTTCTTTTTTTGCAGTAGTAGAAGTTATCTCTTTTTTTATAATGTTAGCTCGTTCTTCCAACTTAGAATTATCATCTTTATATTTATTTAATAAGATTAGAAACTCTTTTTCTGGAAGAATACCATTTGTACGATCTTCATATAGTTTTTGAAAATATGTACTTTTGCCTTGTAATTCCTTATTGATACTTTTTAATTCTTGTTCTAGTGAATTAAGTTTATCTTTAAATAAATCTTGTTCTATTACTTCGTCGTGCATTTCTTTAAGACTGTCCTCATCATAAAATCTAACTAACAAATTATTTAATTGTTCTAAAACGAAAGTGTGTAATTCTTCTTCACGAAGATATTTACTATTCGTGCAGTTCGCCCATTTATCTTTTTTATCTTTACAACATAGATAACAATATCCGTTTTCATCTTTTTTCCCACATTTAAAGAATAATTTATTACAATTCATACAATATACTTTATTACTAAATGCGTGAACTTCGCCACCTTGACTACTTCGAGATTTTTCTTGCAATCTTTCTTGTATAGTATAGAAAACATTTTTACTAACAATAGATTCGTGAGTATTATCTTTTCTGATTCTATCTTCATCATCATTTTTAATAACTGTGTGATTTTTGTAACTTACTGTAGTAGTTTTAAATTGAACTAGATTACCGATATAAACTTCATCGGTTAGTATTTTCTTAACTGTTTGACTAGACCATTTAAACTTTTTTCTTAAATTATGAGAAAACTCTGACTTCAATATTCCGTTTGCTTTATTCATTATAATATTTATTAAGAACTCTTCTTGAGCCCGATTTTCTTTTAATGTAACTTCAAATTGATAATCAATAATATGTGTACGATCGAGTTCTTTAGTATAAGATATTAGCACTTTAGCTGTTTTTGGAAGTAAATCATTTTCTTTTAATAAAATGCAGTCATCTAAACTAAAATTGTTTATATCTAAATTTTCATCTTCACTATAATATATTTTAGTTTTTGTTTCTGTATATTTTTTTAAGACAATATCACATTTATTATTAAGTGTTTTCATATCAGTAGTAATATAATTAAAACTTACTAAATCTTTTAAAATGTGATCTTCATTGTTTGTGAAACTAATATTAAGTATATATGTACCAGTTTTTTCAATATAACCAAAGTCTAAATATTCTTTTATTAAAGGTATTTTTAACTTACTTCCATTTAGAAGTTTATATTCATAAGGACTTAATATCTTATCTTTGTTTAAATTGTTAGCGATTTTTTCTAAACCATTACCAGCCATATACTCATCAAAAATTCTTTTAACAACTTCACAAGCGATAGGATCTATAAGTAGATGATTTTTATTTTCTGGATCTTTCATTACACCATAACTAGCAAAACTAGCGGTCAATTCGCCATTAGTTCTTTTAGCTCTAAAAGTTTCACGAATATTTATTGATGTATCTTCTAAATACCACTGATCTGTCATAGCGGTTAATTGACTAGTCTTCTTTGTTTCTTTCCTAGTATTATCGATTTTCTCGATGTATGTAACAAATCTAACGTTCCACTCGTGGAATAAGTTATGAACATATCTTTCTACCAATTCCATATCACGAGCAAACCTAGACTGTGATTTAACTAAAACAATATCAACATTACCTTTTTGACACTCTTTAATCATCTTATTAAAGTCTGGACGTGTAGCGTCTGAACCAGACCAGTCCTCATCATTATAGACACCGACAACTTTCCAACCGTTCTCTTCAGCATAGGCCCTTAATAATGTTTCCTGATTTTTGATACTCTCTGATAACTGTTCTTTTGATAATTTGTTTCTGTCTTCATCAGACAATCTTAAATATAACACCACCCTTAAAATAGAATTTTCAGCTTTTAATATATTACTCATAAAAACAACTCCTCATTTTTAGTCGTAATTTCAAGCTCATATAAATTATAACGCGCGATCACCAAAAATTCAGCCCCCAAGAGTTCTACTTTCGCGTCTTTTTATATATTCAAAATACTTTTTATTAAAAATCATTTTTAATTCTTCTTCTGTAGGGGTGGTGTTATTAGTTATAAACTTTTCAGTATATATATATTTTGTTTCCTTTTTATTCTTTTTCTTTATAATTATTACCCCCCTTAAACTTTTATTAGTGTTTGTAATATAATATTCATACCAATCAAAAAAAGACTAGGCCACTGCCCAATCAATAAAATAAATTATACTAATAAATACTAATAAACTAATAGTTTGCAACTCCATCAATTTACTAATAGTATTATACGTGCTATAATATAAGTAATAGTCAAATAAAGGTGATAAATATGTCAAAGTGGTTTAAAGAGCATAAAAAAACAATAGGCTGGATAATAATCCTAATAGGTGTAGTTGTTGCTTGTGCAATAAATTTATTGTGGTAAGTTACAATTTGAAAGTGAGATGAAATATTGTGAAAAATAAAAAACTAAAGAATTGGATAATTGCCATTATAGTTGCAATTTTGTATCTATCAGTAAGTTTTATATTTGATATATGGGCATTCTCTTGGTTTATATGGGTTGTCTATGGAATTTATAGATTTATTGTTAAATAATAAAATTACAAGCTTATCGAGGTGATGAAAATATGAAAAAATATATGCTATAAGACAAATTATTGTGTCTTTTACAGCATCTATGTTTCTCACTTGGACTTTTTTTAAAACTGGACTCTGTGGAAAAATAATTATAATTCCATTTTTGATATGTTCATTTGCTATGATGATGGAAAAATATTTTTATTACTTAGTAAAAGACAAATATCTAATATCTTTAAATATATATTTCGTATAAGTTTTTTGTCTGTGTATTTGGACTTTCATCGTATATGATTTATTATTCTATACAAATAAAAGTTATTCAACACTAAGAATCGTAGCAGAATTTATATTATTTGATACTCATTTTTTAATAAAAAATGAAAACTTTAAAAGCAAATTTATGAAAAAATTGCTTTTTTTCAAAATTTTGGAACTTTTTTCAAAAAAATATGGATTATTATATTGTAGGTGATAAATATGACTAGTCAATTAAACCTATATAAATTTAATGAGATATATGATAAGACACATTTAGATTTGCTTAAATATGTAGTTATCAAATGTCATAACATTAATGATACAAATGACATTATTCAAGAAACATATTTAGAATTTTGGAACATTTTAAATAAAAAAGAATTATCAGATGTTAATATTAAAAGTTATCTTATAGGTATAGCAAATAATAAAATTAAAAAACATTATACATTACTTCAAAAGTTTAAAACGATTTCTTTGTTTGAAACAAACGATAAAGACAAAGAATTAATCGAAACTTTAGAAGATGGTATGAATATAAATGAAATTATTATTCAGATGGACAATTGGAATACAATTTGGCAATTTATAAAAAGCAAAAAAAATCAAGATATTCCAAAGGTATTTTATTTATACTATAAGTTGGAATTAAGCATCAAAGAAATTTCAAAAGAATTACAAAGAAGTGAATCTTATATAAAGCATTTAATTTATAGAAACTTGAAAGAATTACAGAATAATTTTGGAAGTGGGGGGAAGTAAATGACAAATAAAGAAAAATTAAAACAAGCAATGGAGCAAGATATAAACCCTCAAGATTACTATAAAGAAATAATCAAAAAGATAGAGAAAGAAGATAAAATGAAAAAAGAAAAGAATTTATGGAAATGGTCTTTTGTATCAATTTGTTTAATAGCAATTATTAGTGGTGTATTGTTGATTAATGATAACAATAAGCAACTAAAACCTAATATATATAAGCCAAATATAGAAACAAAAGATAATATTAACTTATATATTAATGACATAAGTAAAATGACTCAAGGAGTATTAAGTAGCGATGCAGATGTTAAAATAACAACTATGGAAAATATTTCATATTTTAAAGAAATAGTTGGTATAAAAATTCCAAGTGATTTAGATAATAAAGAAGCACATGAAATATATGTTAAGCCTGATAGGGATAGTCAAGAATATAATGTATTGCAAAGTTACGTGGTTAATTATTCAAATACAGAGAATGATAGAAATATAATAGTTTCATTCTCTAAAGATAATAAACCTATTAGAGATTATTATTTTTCGGAAGAAGTAAGTAGAACATCTAATATAAATAATCTCGAGTTAAAAATATTCAAATATAACGAATTATATTTTACGGAGTTTAATTATAAAGGTATCAACTTCGACATTGAAACTTCAAATATTTCTGAACAAGAATTAACAAATTTATTATTATCTATAATTAAGTAAATTATCGAGCAGATCACATTTAATAGTGATCTTTTTTCTTACAAATAAAAAGACTATATATCTTATTGTCAGTATTTAAAAAGGAAAAAGAGCTTAAAATTACAATCTTTATTAGAAGAATTAACCAATCGTGCAGTTGCGCCTGTTGCTCCGGTTGCTCCAGTTGCTCCTGTAGCACCTCTTGGTCCAGTTGGGCCAGTACATGGTTGTGGACATCTATTTCCACATTGACAGCAATTATTCATCTAATCACTTTCCTTTCTAGTATAATTTATGATTATGCTAGAAAAAAGTATCAACTTTTGTCTTAATTAGAAATAAAATATACATATATATTTAAAAAACACCTTAAGCAAGGTGTTTTAGTTCTGTATTATATTCTGGGAATAAGCTTAATTTAGAATCGAGAATGTGATTCCACTTATTACAAATATCTTCTAATAGATCTGGATCCATTCGAGAAATATCTCCCAATTCAAAGATTTTTGATGCCTCTTCTATGACGCTTTGGATACTTTCTAGTTCATCTGGTGATGAAATACTGTCATCATTTGAGTTTGATAAGCAATTTCTTAGTTGGTTTATTTTATCTTGTATAGTCATATCTCTTATCTCCTTAAAATAATTTTATCATTTATAGGTCTTTTTTACAATAAAAAAGGGTTAAATTTTTATTAAAATCTAACCTCATTCATATTGGATTGATCATTGTATAAATCTTCGAATTTACCTTTGCGACTAGTAAACATTAAGATACCTAGTCCGACGATAAACATTATAACTGAGACAATTTGCGCGATTTTAAATCCACCGAGCATAAGAGCATCTGTTCTACTCATTTCAATAAAGAATCTCAAAGTTCCATAGATCACTAAATAGGAAGCTGTAAGTGTTCCAACTTTAATATATTTTCCACGTCTAACTAAGAGCAATATGATAAAAGCGACAAAGCAGACTAGGGATTCATATAGGAAAGTTGGCGTATAGACAACTCCGTCAATAGTCATTCCATCAATTATGAAATCAGGAATAGCAAGACGTTTAAGTAACTCGACTGTTGTGGCTGCTCCATGAGCTTCTTGATTGAAGAAGTTTCCCCATCTTCCGATAGCTTGTCCTAGTAATAAAGGTACAACGACAAAATCAAGTATGCGAATTGTCCTGACATTGTATTTTTTGCAGTATAGGATTACCGTAATAAGGCCGAATAATAGACCACCATGAATAGCTAAACCGCCATTCCATATTTTAAATATCTCTAAGTAATTACCACTAAACATATCCCAGTTAAATACTACATAGTATAACCTTGCTCCAATCACGCCAAATATTAATGCCCAAAAGAGCATATTAAAGATAAATTCTTTCTTTACTTTAAATCTT
>ERZ777305.2586-NODE-2586-length-14939-cov-2.579817_pt1 | contig 14939 bp, 22 predicted proteins | sample MGYA00374965_ERZ777305 | MGnify/ENA primary metagenome ERZ777305 (study PRJEB29328, sample SAMD00013331) | mouse gut metagenome | study: EMG produced TPA metagenomics assembly of the Metagenome analysis of fecal microbiota from mouse which was promoted... | reverse complement strand
GACGCCGGCGAAGATCTACTATAAGTTTGAAGGAAATAATACATCCGGTTCCCATAAATTAAACAGTGCCATCGCCCAGGCTTACTATGCGAAGAAGCAGGGATTAAAGGGCGTGACCACCGAGACAGGAGCCGGGCAGTGGGGCACGGCGCTGTCCATGGCCTGTGCTTATCTGGATCTGGACTGTAAAGTCTATATGGTGAAAGTCAGCTATGAACAGAAGCCTTTCAGACGTGAAGTGATGCGCACCTACGGCGCCTCTGTGACGCCTTCCCCTTCCATGGAGACCGAGGTGGGAAAGAAGATCCTTGCAGAGCATCCCGGGACGACAGGCTCCCTGGGCTGTGCGATCTCCGAGGCGGTGGAAGTGGCCACGGGTACGCCGGGATATCGCTATGTGTTGGGAAGCGTGTTGAATCAGGTTCTTCTGCATCAGTCTGTGATCGGACTGGAGGCCAAAGCGGCCATGGATAAGTACGGGATCATGCCGGATGTGATCATCGGCTGTGCAGGAGGCGGCAGCAATCTGGGCGGTCTGATCTCTCCGTTTATGGGCGAAAAGCTCAGAGGGGAGAGGGACTATCGGTTTATCGCTGTGGAACCGGCGTCCTGCCCCAGCTTCACAAGAGGGCGTTTCGCCTATGATTTCTGTGATACGGGTATGGTATGCCCGCTTGCGAAGATGTACACACTGGGCAGCGGCTTTATTCCTTCCGCAAATCATGCGGGCGGCCTGCGTTATCACGGTATGAGCACCACCTTGTCTCAGCTGTATCATGATGGCTATATGGAGGCGGTTTCCGTGGAGCAGACACGGGTATTTGAGGCGGCGGAGCAGTTTGCGAGGGTGGAGGGCATTCTTCCGGCACCCGAGAGCAGTCATGCGATCCGTGTCGCCATCGACGAGGCGATGAAGTGTAAGGAGACAGGAGAGGAGAAGACGATCCTGTTCGGTCTCACCGGCACCGGCTATTTTGATATGGTGGCCTACGAGAAATTCCACAACGGGGAGATGATGGACTATATTCCCACCGATACGGAGTTGGAGGCAAGCTTTGCGAAGCTTCCCAGGATAGTGGGACAGGAGTGAAATACTCCGCGGCAGTCTGCGGAGTATTCCATCATCGCGGCAGTCTGAGGTGATTTTTTATTTTATAGGAAATTGCTCCGGATTTTTGAGTTCGCGGAGCGAACTCGCAATGCGAGCGTAGCTTGCTATTTTATGCGCAGGCTCACACAGTGGAATATGCCGCTAAAGCGGCGTGCGGACCGCGCGGCGGGCAGGGGAAGAAGATTTTCCCTGCTCGATTTTCAGGCGTTTTTTCAGGAAGGGAAGGAAGTGATTTTGGAATTGTTCTGCAAGCCGCGCCGCGCCATATCCCGCATAGGGAAACATGAAAATGGCGTAGGGAAGGATATACCTGCCGTTGGTCTCCCAGATAAGGAAGAAGAGTGCGCCGCCAAAAGCTGTCAGAGGAAACAGAAAGGCAAAGACATCGGTTTGGGGTTTCCGGCGAAAGAGCATCAGGGCGCAGACTGCGGCGCAGAGGTAAAGCACCATCTGATAATTGGTGATATAGTCTTTGAATGGAGCGTGGAGAGAGCCTGAAAACAGGCTTTCAACGAGAGGGTATCTCGCACCCAGAGAATTATAGGTGGCGGGGAAAACGGCCCAGCCAATGTCGATCCATTCTGCGCAGAATTTTCTGACAAAGAACCGGAAGGCATAACCGGGATTTTCTGCAAAAAAGGAAAGTCTTTCCTGATAGTCGGCCCTGCTGATGGCAGCAGCAGTTTCCGTATCGTAGTCAGCATCCGTTGTAAAAGTTTCAAAATTATAGCCGGTGTAAAATCCGGGACCGGGCTCGGCTTCCATCAGTCCCATGGCAAGATAACTGACGGCGGGGACACCGGAATTGATCTCCTGTCCGGACCGTTTTGCATAGCGGCTTTGTACAAGTGGAAGGATGCTCAGGGAAAGCGAAAACAGCAGGACAAAATAGGTGCTGTAAAGAAGCAGCCTTTTTGCAGGAAGCCGGCCTGTGTTATGAAGAATCCACAAAATGGCGATAATCATCAGAGCGATGATAAAGATCAGGGAATTTTTTCGAACCATTACACTGCAGGATATGGACAATAAGGCCGCAATACCGCAGAAAATTCTGAAAACAGGAGAAATATGCCCGGATTCATCCAGAAAAAGAAGCAGCATCCAGGTACCGAAAAGTGTGAAGGTAATGGATGGGATTTCACCGTAGATAAAGGAACTGTACATAATATAAGGGGCACAGAAGGCTGTAAAGAGCAGGGTGTAGATCTGCACTTTTTGGTTTACATAAGGCCTGGGTGAGGAGTGCTTCGTCCACTTTCCGAAAAGACGGCCACAGAGAAAGTACTGGGAGATGGTACAGAGTACGAGGCACAGCGCGTTGATTCCCTGTAAAATATGAAAATTATCGTTGCGGACAAGGCGGAAGATCATCTCGTAGAAGAAAGCCAGTCCAAATTGAAAGGGGTATACGGAAAAATAGGAATCTCTGTGAGAGACAGGACTGAAATCATCTGCGGCAAACTGTCTGGCGGCATAGTAGACCGAAGCGCCATCGGCGATGGGGCCGTTTTTGGAAAAGCAGATCCAAAGGAGACAGGCTCCAAATATCCAGAGACAGGTAAGAATAAGTAAAATCTGAGGACTCTGTTTTCTGTGGGAGAAAAAGGTTTCGAGACCGAAAAAAATGGCCAGAAAACAACATAAAAATAAAAGATTGAGCAGAGGGTTATCAAATTTAAGCTGAATGATATATTCGTAGGGATTTTCAATAGTGGCTGTTCCCAGAAAAGAGGAAACTGCCAGAATGCCAAACAGAATAAGTGACGATATCTGCAAAAAACGCATGCAGAAAGAGTAAAATTTTTGTAACATTATGAACTCCTCCTATATTGATACCCATTTTAGCACATAAGATTCATAAGTGCAGTAAATTTTTTCCTGAATTATGAAAACAGGGGTTATTCTTTGAAAGAACAGGCCGATATATCATATGAAAAACTGTCATATCAGAGGACAGAAGTAAACGGACTTACATATAAAAGCTATGGAGGGCATAACATGAACAAAGTAGGAACTTATGATACTTATGTAAACAATTATGGGAACTATGATGCGTCCGCACAGACCGGAGCGCAGAAGATGGCAGCACAAAAGACGAATGAGGCTGCAAGCGCAAAACCGGTAGAGCTGAGCAGAGATGCAAAAAACCTGTTGAAGGAATTGCAGCAGAAATATGGCAACATGGATTTTATTATCGGAGAGTTTGAGACAGCGGATGAGGCTGCTTCTTATCTTGCCCGGGGTACGAAAGACTACAGCGTATTGATGAGCGCAGAAGAGCTGGAGAAGATGGCGAAAGATAAGAATGCAAAACAGGAAGGCATGGATAAGATCGAGAGTGCCAGAAATCAGCTTGCCTATCTGCAGACACAGCTTAAGGAATCCGGCGAGAATGTAAAGAGAATGGGCGTTACGTTTGAAAAGGACGGAACGAGCACATTGTTTGCATCGTTAGAGAAGTCAGGTGAGCAGCTGAAGGAGCGCCAGGAGGCGGCAAAGGAAGCAAAGAAAGCGGAGAAAAACGGGGCAGGCAATCCCATGTACAACAGGATTAAGGAGACTACCGTAACGGCAAAGACCACGGAGGAACTGCTTGAGAAGATTCGCAATGTAGATTGGGACAATGTGGAGGAAAAAACAGTGCCTGCTGCCGGCAGCAGATTTGATTATTTTGGATAAGAGGAAAGCGAATCAGGCAGGTTTGAAAGGGAAACAATAAAAATCAGAAAATTTGAATAGAAAGAATTATGGGAAATGAGCAGAGGCCATACCGGCATCGCAGGCGTATCAGAGCGTCGGCGGAATGTCTGGTATGGCCTTTTCATATACTGTAAAAAAGAGACCGTGCCAAAGAGCAAATTTTTTGCAGGCGGCAGGGCTTGTTTTGCGGCTCGGTAACAGAGGGAAAGGAAACCCGGATGAAGAAAAGGGGGAGAGTAAGAAGAGATCTGTACGGCCTTCTGATGCGGGCAGGGGTGGCCCTGGAAGTGGCAGCACTTGTCTGTCTGCTCTGTATGGGAATTGCTTCCGGAAAGAAAAAGGGAGAGGAGGCGGAACAGGTAAATGCGGACGGTATCTGGGAAGTGCTTGAGAAACACCAACAGGGTGAATTGGTGGAAGGCGAATCAGGGGATTATATCAAATGGGTGGATTTTACGGTGCCGGCAGAGGCTATGGATAAAGCTTATCAGTATGATGTGGACAGCTACGGACAGGAGATCCATATGAACTGGATCGAACTGTTAGCCTATGCGGCGGCGAAACAGGGAGGCAAATTTGGAAAGGCGGCGCTCAAAAATATCGATGAGTGTGCAAAAAAACTGAAGGAAGGGGAGAGTATTGAAAGCCTGACGGAGAAGTTAAAGTATTATCCCTATTACCTGGAAGCCTATACGGCGGTCCTTGGCGGATTTGTGGGTGAGTATGAGGTGGAGGGGGAAAAGCATTACGGCCTGAAGGCTTTTTCTCCGATTGCGGCCGGCTTTTACTATACGGATTACGATGACTTTGGGGCTTCCAGAAGTTATGGTTATGCAAGGCCACATCTGGGGCATGACATGATGGGGCAGATCGGTACGCCAATCAGAATAATATGCGGAATCCGCACATTAAAAAATAATGTGCAGATTCCCGTCTTTTAAGATACATTTCCGGATGATCTTTCGGATCAGTTCATTTTTCCCAGTATACTCGATAGAATCAAAATTGTCCAACAGATAGCAGATATTCTGATAGATGTAATGCTCAGTCTCCCGGAGGGATCTGGCGGATGCATCCCGGAGCGATGCCTTACGGAGGTCTGTTTCCAGGGCTTTTTTCTGTTTATCCAGTTCTTCTATTTTGGATATGATATATGCCGCCGCCGGCGAATCCGATGTATTCATCAGGGCAGCAGTGAGGTTGTCGATGGCAGCAGCGGTCTGTTTTATCTCATCCTTGAGAGAAGAAGTGCTCTGCAGAGAATCGCCAGCATCCTGCCTGAGTTTAAAACCGTCCGGGTTAAAGCGGATCCTTCGAAGCTGTTTCAGGAAAGCCTCTTCCACCTGCTCGATCCGTATGTATTCGGTGTTGCATTTGGACTTCCCCTGACGAAACATATCTGTACAGTAGTAGTAAGAGAAAATGTGGCCATTTTTCTGATAGGTTCTCACATCCATCCGGGCGCCGCACTGGCAGCGTATCACACCTTTCAGGATCCCGCATTCATATTGGGCGGTGCGGACCATCTTATTGATACCGAGACGGTTCTGGGCCGCAATCCAGTCGGCTGCCGGCATCACGGGATCGTGAATGCCGATCGCTATGGACCAGTCGGATTTTTCCTGTTTTTTCTGAGAAGCCCTGCCGGTCTTTGTCTTTCCATATCCGATCAGGCCTTTCTTGCCGTCGAACAGGGCGGGATCCGGGAGAGAACAGCCCAGATCTTGGAAATAATAGTAGGCTTCCATGCTGTTCTGGCAATACACGGGATTTGTGATAATATTATAGATCTGTGAGGTGTTCAGATATTTGCCGGTCTGGCTCCTGATGCCGTGATCCCTGCAGTGGCGTTCTGTCTTTGTGATGGTATATCCCTGCAGGATCAGGTCATAGAGCATTTTCACGAGCCGGATCTTATCGCCGTCAACCATAAGGTAGGAGTGCTCTTTTTCTCCGATCTGCCGGCGGATGGAGGTCATGCCGGTGGGGAGCTTGCCGCCGGTCCACTTCCCTGCAGCGCCCAGCGCGCGCATATTGTCGGTGACACGTTCCGAGGTGTTTTCCCGCTCGAGCTGCGCAAACGCGGCGAGGATATACATGACAGTGCGGCCCATGGGCGTGGTGGTATCGAAGGATTCCTTTACGGAGACGAAAGACACATTGTGCTGCTCAAATATTTCGTACATGGCGGAAAATTCCTGCACGTTACGGCTGATCCGGTCTAACTTATAGACCATCACCACATCCAGCGCGTCGTTTTTGACGTCGCCCATCAGCTCCTGGAAGCCGGGGCGGTTGGTATTCTTCCCGGAGAAACCTTCATCCTGATCATAGATTCTAAATGTGATTTCCCTGTCTTTGAAAATAATACCGGCATAGTCCTTGCAGAGCTGCACCTGGACTTTGACGGAATCGCTGTTGTCGCGGTATACGGACTTTCTGGGGTAGATTCCTACAGTGAACATGCTTTATCCTCCTGTATATCATACTGGCAGCAGGGCATAAAAATGCCAGGCGTTTGCTTATATTTAGTTGCGGCGTCGCAATGAAACTGATATAATTTATTTGTTACCGCCCCTATACTGGTAAAGGAAGGGGGTGTCACTGTGGAAATACTTATTACTTTTTTGGTCGCCGTTGCGGCTGGTGTAGCCTGCCACTACATCATCAAATGGTTAGACGGCGATAAATAGCCGGTAACTAGCCTATGGCAATAAGCCCTGCCATTCCGAAAGAGGGAATAGAAAACCCCGGAGCTGGAACTCCGGGGTTTTCGTTAGCCGTCACCGTGGACAACTCATTACTTTTTTGCCTACAGGCATTATAGCATATGCAGATTCCCTTTGCAATATGTGCCCCGGAAATAATTTTATATTCAGTTTGCGTTGCGACGTCGCAATAGTATTAAGCAAGTAAATCAGCAATTTTAATACTCAAATCCTTATAAATGGATGATGGAATGAGATCATCAAAATTATACTGGTTTGTCTTTGCGTTGTGTTCCAGGTCATAGACCATAACAGAATGTTTCATCGGATTTATGATCCAGTATTCCCGGACGCCTGCTGTGCGGTATTTAAAGAGCTTTACACCATAATCTAAAGAACTGGTACCAGGAGAGGCAATCTCTATGATCCAGTCGGGCGCACCGTTACAGCCACGGTCATCCAGTTTGGATTTGCTGCAGATTACGGAAATATCCGGCTCAACATAATTTTTGTTATCAGCATTTAAAAAGACAGCAAATGGAGCGGGATAGACTTCGCAGCCGCCGCCGTTACCGCGGATATACTCTCTAATGGATGCAGACATTTCCATAAGCAGTTTTTGATGGATGCGGCTCGGAGGAGCCATGTTATAGATCTGACCGTCGATCAGCTCAGCACGCTGACCTTCCGGAAGAGAATATATATAATCGGTTGTGTAGGTATTCTTTTCAGGTAATGACATAATGCCCTCCTTTCTACTGAGATTATTATTTACAGTTTTCCAACAATCCTTCCCATACACAGGGAATCCTCTGTGAGCAGGATAATTACTGGATAAATAAGATTGACTATGGATTACAGTTTCCACACGGCTTGTAATTTTGTACAATTAACTCATCTCGTGAACTGCATGAGGTAGCATAATTTTGTGGGGCAATCTTTTTTACACTTTCACAGGAAGGATAATGAAATTTTTTAGAACTTGTATTTAAAACATAGGTAGCTGATGTTTGTTGCTGATCAGCATTATCATAAGTATTAAAATTATTTGAATTATCAGAGGCATAGCTTTGTGGGATTTCTGCTCCTGCCTGTTCATCTTCAGAGTATTGTTGTGTATTTTCCTCTGTAAATGGTATATTTTCAACTCCCTGAACTGTTCGTTCTTCAGCCAGTGTTTGTTCTTCTTCCTGCTGCAAATCTTTGATTTCTTCAGTAATAGATGCTGCTTTATCAGGTGCGGCAGATGGGATGTCTTCGGAAGCATTAGTAGGCTCTGGTGCAGGTTGAGGCTGTTCAGCAGCTATATCTACAGGCTCTGATATGGCGGGTTCTTCCGCGGCAACAGGAGCTTCATTTGTCACACTGATTGAATTGTCAGGTGCAGGATCGTCGGAGGTAAGAGCGAAACCAATGATACTGATCACAAATACCAATGCTGATATTCCGGCAAATGCAAAACGCTTTTTGGCTGATCTTCTTAGTATCAGGTTAATTATTGCCAATATTATAAAAACCGGAATACATAACAAGCTTATGCCGAGTAACAAAAGAAATACAGTATCCATAGTAATATCCTCCTCTGTTGTGAGTTAAAATTTTCTACGTAGCTCCACTACTTTACCAATGATTTTTACTGGCTTATCAATTATTTCCTGATTAGAAAAGTCTAAAGGATCATATGAAGGATTATTTGCGATTAACTCAATACCATCCTTATATTTCCGAAGGCGCTTGCAAGTGGCATCCGTGCCATTGACTGTAGCGATAACGATGTCTCCGGTTTCGGCGTCTTCTTGCTGACGAACGATCACTACATCACCGTCACATATATTGGGGATCATACTGTCACCGTGGATCTGCAAACCAAAAAAGTCACCAGTGCGGGCAAGTTCTTCCGTAATCTCTTCTGTATCGATGATATTCTCAATAGCCTCTATCGGGATGCCGGCAGCTACACGGCCAAGGACGTTGATGGTAACGCCTTTTGAGAAAGATGAATGGCGATCATCCCATCCAACAAGTTCTCGAGAAGTTGTACCTAATGCCTTGGCAAATAATTCTATTTTAGATTGCTGTAGGTCTACCTGTCCTTTTTCAATTTTTGTAATAGAAGAACGATCAGTATATCCTGTGAGTCTGGCGAGAGCATCCTGCGATAACCCTTTTTCTTCACGCAGACGCTTTATATTTTTATATAATTCTAGCACTCAATCACCTCCCATAAAGAAATAGTATCATGGATGTGAAAAAAATTCAACAATTTTATTAAAAAATGTTGACATACATTCACGGAGATGGTATAGTGAATTTAAATCAGCAAAGGAGGTGCGAAATGACTGATATTAGTGCATTGAGAAGATGCATAGAAGAACATGGGATGTCAATAAAATTTGTAGCAGAAAGAACTGGAATATTACGGGAGACATTGTATAATCGGATGAAGTCTGGAGATTTTAAAATTTCTGAGATTAGTGCATTGTCAAAACTTTTGAATTTGTCCAGGGATGAACGTGATGCTATTTTTTTTACATTGAATAGTGAATAATATTCAACAAAGGAAAAATGAAGGAGGTGAGGAAAATAGAAAAAGAAAACAGGGAATGTAATACATATACAGAAGAAAAAGAACTGCTCCACAAGCAATTACAGTTACTCGCAGAGAAGTCCATAAGATGTACGCCGGTGGAGCTTGCGGCGATATCGGAACAGATGGTTGCTATTTATTCTGTTCTGAATCCAAGTTTTTGAGAATGTAGTTGTATAAATCTGTGACTATTTTCTCAACGTCAAAGTTTCCCTGATTTCCAGCTCTGTGAAGTGCATCTTTATAAGATAATTTAACAAGTTCCAGGGCGATCTCGTTGGTTGACATTAAATTTTCCACCTTTCTTTCGTACTCGGCTCTGGCAGGAGCCTGTGAGTACAGTATAGAAAAGTGGAGAAGTAAATTCAAGTGAAAAAATAGAATGAAGGGGGTGAGGAAGATGAAATGTCCAAATTGTGGAGAAACATCCCGCATTAGAGAAAAAGATAAATACTGTCATAAATGTGGGTGTCGTTTACAGGCAGAAGAAAAGACTGTTGATTTGGGTTTGATAAAAGAAAGCGTAAAGGATTCCGGCAATGATCACAGATTTGTTGTGGATTATGAATTTAACCATATCATGGCGACGGATGTAAAAGTCTCGATAGCGGCAGCATTCATTTTGTTGGAGGCAGGCTTAAAGGAGGCAGCAAATTACGGAAGACTTTCAGAGAGCAGTATATCGCTCTTAGAAAAGAAAACGGGCCAGATGAAGCAGGAGATAAATGACTTCATTGACTCGCAGAAACAGAGGGTCATTGAGGGGGCAAAAGCTCGAGAACAGGCGGGAAGGTGGTGAGGGAAGATGATTGATAGTGATGCGATAAATGAAAAAATAAAGGATTCAAAGGGATTGGCAGAGACAAAGGAAAAGCTGACAAAAGAGGAACTTGTCGCAGGCATGGTAAAAGAAGGCGAAATAGATTGGGGGCTCTGTATAAAAGACGGGGATGAATACCTCATTTTACAGATTTTAGAGTTACTGGACAAAAGAAACTGTTCAATGAGGTATGCGGAGTATCTGCTTGATACTGCTAAAAAGATGCTTCCCCGGATATGCCTGTTTAAACTTTAGTGCAGCCATGGCGTAGCATTTTTCTTGATGATCTCATCAAATATTTTTAAATTTCTTTCGTAGTCTTTGATGAAATCTTCAGGGGAAACAGCTTCAGAAGTTTTTGCTGTATACGCAATGGTAATGTTTTCTAAAGTAGATTTATTCATGGTATTTCTCCTTTCTTTCGTACTCGGCTTGGCAGAGCCTGTAAGTACAGTATAGGAAAGAGAAGAAGCAAATTCAAGTGAAAAAACAGAATGAGAGGAGGTGAGGAAGATAAAGACAGATTGGGGACCATGGATAATCCTTATCGTTTTTTGGGGTTATATCTTATTTAGAAATTAATGCTTTTTTATTAGGTAAAAAATATAGAATATGAAAGCACAAAAAGCTAAGGAGAACAGCGAAACAAACAGTTCTGATATCTGACCATTAAATAACGCCAAGAAAAAATTGGCGGTGGAATAGAGAAGCAGACCGCCAGTCATCAAATTTATAAAGAAAATTAATTTATCTAAAAGATTTAAATGCTTTATATACGTAATGATAGAATCACTGGGATACCCCAATTCCTTTTTTAAAGCAGTATAGTCTTTAGCAACCTGATATTCAAAGTTGGCAATAAAGTATATATTCATTTGAGATTTAGAAGCTTCAATTTTTAAGCTTTTAAAAAGTTTCTAGGAGAAAAGGAGGTAGAGGTCAACGAAATTAGAAATGATAGGGGAGGAGGTGAGAAGAAGCATGAAAAAAGTAAACAGTAGTTTTAATCAGAGGGTAGACCTGAAATACGATAGTGGGATTTCTGTTGAATGTGTTCAGTGCGGAAAAGCTGGTCTGAAAGGTTTTCGCCGGATCATGGAAGCATATCTGTGGCAACGGAAAGTAAATAATGAAAAGTCCCGGCGGTGCGGGCACACCAACCGGGCACAAAACAAAAAATTTAACAATTCAACTATAGCATTCCTTTTGCAAAAAATCAAATGAATTTTGACGAAAAAGGACATGCCATAGTACATAGGCTTTAAAAAAAGGAAAGGTGCAGCCATGAAAAAACAAAAAGAGATTACGTGCACCGTGGAATTCACAGAAGGGGCGATAGACAGGATCACGGACGCATTTGTAGAACTGCATTACCAGATAGAGGACGGGATCTACAAGGGGCCGGTGCTCCCGAAACAGACAGAGGAAACCGCGTAAGCGGTTAACGATGGGACAAGCATATCAAGGAGACAGTGTTTATGAAATACAGGATAGAATACGCAGATGGAAGGTGCTGTAACTTCGCAAACGGCAGAAAAGATCTTCTGGAATGGCTTAAATTACTCAAGGACGAAACCATATCAGACATCAGGAAACTGTATAAAAACGGTTTTTCTGAAACGGTTATGGAAAAGTATGAGAAATATATCAATCATACTTCAAAATGAAAGGATGGAAATCGTGAGAGAAAAAGTGATGAGTTTATTGATATCGGCAGCGCTGGTGGTCTTCGCGATGGCGGCAGGCGCAGCGTGTTACCATCAGTACCTGGTACAGCGCGACCGGCTGCGGACAAGCCCGCCGGTATACATGCCGCCTTCCTTTCCGGAAGAAGGCAGGATATATACATATAAAGAAAAATAAAAACAGCCGACGTTCCCGCGTCGGCTGAGGACCGAAGTCCGTATCAAAAACCCTGTATACAGTATACGGCAAAAGGTCCGAAAAGTCAAGAAAAATGCGGGTTTTCAACCCGTTTTTGTAGCTCTATCAGAATATTAAACTTACGACAGGAGAGACCGGAATGTATGCTGTAGACAGTTACCACCTTATCAACCACATAGAGTACGAATACAAGTACCAGGGGAGATATGGGGCGAGGGGAGAGAAGCGGAAGAAAAAGAAAAAGGCCACGCCGGAACAAGTGGCGAAGCAGAACCAGTATAACCGGGAAGTGAAATGCCGGCGTCTGATCAGGAAGAACTTCTATCCCGGAGATTACTGGGTGACGCTGAAAAACAAAAGTGGTGCGCGGAAGTGCATGGAAGAATTCCTGAAAGATATACAGAAATTCCACCGGGGGATGCGCCGGGAGTATAAAAAGCGGGGAGAACTCTATAAATGGATCTGTCGGTTGGAGATCGGGAAGCGGGGCGGGCTCCACGCTCATCTTGTAATCAACCGCCTGCCGGGGGATGCCCAAACGGACCTGATCATCCGGGATGTCTGGCAGAAAGTGACACCGGGCGGCAGCGTCGACTATACGACGATCAGGGAGCAGGGCGGCGGGAAGGATCTGGCCGCCTACATCGTAAAACAAGCCGGGGAGGAGATCGAGGGCCAGATGCATCTGTTCTCAAAGAAGGATCAGAAGAAACTGATCCGCACCTCCTCTTCCAGAAACCTCGACAGGGCGTCCCCGGTGCGGAAGATCTACCGCCACTGGACCATGAAAAAGATTCTGGAAGAGGGGCCGAAGCCGACGCCGGGCTATTACATCGATAAGGAATCGATCATCGCCGGCGTCAACCGGTTCACGGGATTTTCCTATTTCAAATACACAGAGGTGAGGATCCGCCAGATAGACTGCAGGAGACGGGATCCGGGAGGCGGCCATGGATAGAGTACATATCTACACATACACAGATATCAGAGGCCCCAGAAAGCGGACAGGCCATTACATCTACCTGTTGGAGCAGGAGACGGGAAAAGGCCCGGCCACACTCCACCAGATCGAAAAGGTGGAGGAGCCGGAGACGGAGAACAGAGTACAGCTCCTGGCGGTAACCGGGGCATTGCGGCGGCTTAGGAAAAACTGTGATCTAATGATTCACACCCATTCAGAGTACGTGGCGGCGGGCTTTGCAGAAGGATGGCTTGAGAAGTGGGCGGAAAACGGCTGGAAGACCGTGAAAGGCGAGCCGGTGGCCAACCGGCCGGAATGGGAAGAAATGGCGGAATTACTGAATGCGCATGAGTTTGAGTTCCGGGCGGGGAGGCATGCATACAGCGCCTGGATGGAGCGGGAACTCAGGATGAGGAAGGAGAAAGAGGAATGTTTGACAGGTTCGGAGAATTCGGCAGCGCCGAAGAGATAAATGAGACAGCGGTAAACCTGCGCAGGGAAGGGGATATGGAGAGTATCCGGATCCTGGCAGGGGAAAACGGCATTGAGGAGGAGATCGCGGAGATATTCATTTCCGGGGATCTGCTGTATCTGTGCGACGCGATGACGGCGGCCATCGGCAAGATCGATGTGGAGAGCAGGGAGTTGAAACCAAAAGAGATCATGCAGGACTGGACGGAGTATGTCAGGGCAAGATGCTTTGAGGATGCCGGGATGGCAGCAGCGGTCCGGGCGAAAGGAAAGAGTCTGAAAGGCTGTATTGCGGCGCTGCTTAAATGGAGCTTTGCAAATCAGATCCCAGTGGATAAGGACATCATGGAGGAAGCAGGAGTAAAAGAAAAATCGATGACGTTAATTTCTATCCCAAGAAATTGCAAAGTAACGCTGGGGATTCCGGGGATCGGCACGGCAAAGCGGATTATCACAGATTATTACATGGGGAGGCAGGCATGAAGAAAAAAGCGATAGAAAAGATTCCCTACATGACGCTGCCGGCCTGCGATCCGGATGAAACAGTATTGTATATCGGGCGGACGGCATGGCGCAATATAGACCATGAGCGCCATATTATCCTGGAAGTCTACGAAAACAAAGAGGACCGCCTGCAGGTGCCGGTGGTGCGTTATGTGGCAACGAAAAAAGACTGGGGCATTTACGATACGGAAACGGAGACCTGGAGCAGGAGAAAGATGGATTCCTATATCTATGGGAGCGGGTTCTGTTGGGAGGATGAGAGGATACACAGGCCGTATAATATGTGCGGCAGCAGAAAGCATGAAAACCGCCTCTATTCCGCCGAAGACTTATCACGGATCAAAAAATTTTTTGGAAAGATCAGGGCATATAGTGAAGAGGAATGGTGGGACTATTTCGAAAAAAACGAAGCCATGATTAAAAACGAGAAGAGAAGCAGAGCATACAGGCGGCGCCGGGAACGGCTGGAAGACAGGCAGCGGAACACGCCGCCCCTTGATGAGCAGGCGCTGCTTGACTGGGCGGATGCGTGCGTATTCCATAAGCGCCATTATCTGTACTACAAAAAGCGGCACAGCCGCGCCGATCTGTGCTGCTCCGCATGCGGCGGCACTTACAGCGGGAAATGGAAACCGGGGATGTCTTACGAGAGCCAGCTTGAACGCCTCATAGAGGAGCCCCGGGAAGGGCTGCTCGGAAAATGCACCCTATGCGGAGCCCATGGGATCTATAAGCCTCAGGGAAAGGTAAAGGGATCACACCGGATGAAAGGATATGTATTCCTGGCGGACAGATACCTGGATCAGGGCGTGGTGCTTCGTTACATAGAACTGGGGAAGGAATGGCAGTTAGAGCAGATCTGCGGGGAGAAAGAGCCGGAGATGTACGGAGCCCACGAAAAGCTGGATGGGGTGGAGATTGCAAGGACCTATTTTCTGCCGGGAAAAGATGTCCGGACGGATTTTCACAAACATGATCCCTGGAAAGGGGAAGATTTCTGGGACGACTGTAACCTGTACGGGAATGCGAATATCTGTATCAACAAAGCGCCGGTGCATCCGGATACTTTTGAAAACCTGGAGGGGACATTTTTGCAGTACAGCGCGTTAAAAGAGTATGCCTGCGCCTGGAAGGAAGTGAACGCGAAAGAATATCTGGAGCGGTAAGATCGGAAGAGCGTCGTGTAGGGAAAG
>ERZ777305.2584-NODE-2584-length-14955-cov-3.321074_pt1 | contig 14955 bp, 13 predicted proteins | sample MGYA00374965_ERZ777305 | MGnify/ENA primary metagenome ERZ777305 (study PRJEB29328, sample SAMD00013331) | mouse gut metagenome | study: EMG produced TPA metagenomics assembly of the Metagenome analysis of fecal microbiota from mouse which was promoted... | reverse complement strand
TCCACCATCGTAATTCGAAAAGGCACTTACTGTTTTTAAAAATGTATTTGTAATCGTTTCTTTGAACTCTGTTGTTCTTGTTTCACGCATACACTGCTCTCTCTTTCCGATTTTACTGCTTATATTATACCCAGAAACACTCAGAAAATCAATCGTAAAAAAATACGATTGATTTTCTGAGTGTTTTGGGTCATTAAGCTTTCATTTTCTGTCACATCAGGACTCTTTCAAAAATGGTGTAGTAAGTGCCTTTTTGTTTCGTGAAAACGTTGATTTTACTGGCTTTTCCGGGATTCTTCAAGATACTGCCGTGGCAAATAAATAATATTTTTATCATGGTTTACATATGCGGTCTGTTTCTTCTTTCTTCAGATATTTGAAAACGCATTCACAGCAGGCATTGTCAAGCGGATAGCCTTTCTTTGAAAAAGACTTCACAACATCCAGAGAATCCGGAAGTTGCCGGAATGCAGTGATAACCATCTTTGAGGCAGGTAATGCCGCTGGCCCCCACAAGACCTTCAGCTATTACTGTGCAGGGAGCGCGGGCATGAGACCGGACTTGCGGAAAAAGGACAGTTTTGACTGGTATAAGTATATAATCGAAACAAATGGAGAAGAATTCCTCTCTTGACATTGCTATTTTCCTCTTCTTTCTATATAATAATTGCAAGCTGCAGTGTGTACTGTCAGGAAGGAGAGAGCGTATGATTCGAGTCGTCGTCGCGGATGATGAATATAAGGTGTGCCAGCTGATCTGCCAGTTGATTGACTGGGAGGGTATGGGAATGCGCTTGGTGGGCACGGCGTCCAACGGGCTGGAGGCTCTGCAGATGATTGAGGCAGAGAAGCCGGATCTGGTGCTGACAGACATACGGATGCCGGGGTTTGACGGGATGGAGCTTCTCAAAAGGGCCAGGACCATAAATCCGGATATGGAGTTTATCATCATCAGCGGATATTCTCATTTTGAATACGCCCAGACTGCCATCCGCTATGGGGTGAGCGATTACATTTTAAAACCGGTGAACAAAGATACTTTAAATGCCACTCTGCACAAAGTCCGTCAAAGGTATCTGGAGCATAAGACCCAGGCGGAGGAGGATCTGGAACAGCAGAAACAAGAAGCAGCCACTCAGGCCAGGCTTCGGGAAATTTTGTGGCAGGATTTGGAGACCGGGCAGATTCCCGGGAACCTGGAGGCATTTAATGAAAAATACCGTTACCACTTTGAGGGGGGATTGTTTCAGATTTTTCTCATTCAGGCAGATGTGAAGGAGAACCGGCATCTGAATGAAGATTATGTAAGCAATGTCATGGAGGTTTTGAGCGGAAAGCTGGAAGGCTTGTTTGAGCGGCATATCAGTCCTCTTTGTATTGACAGCGAGATATTTTATAAAGACCGCAGAGCTTCGGGCATTTTAAATTACCGGGAGGAGAACGGCGGAAAGCTTCGGGATGCGCTGGAGACGCTGATCAGCAGCCTTTCTATGGAGCTGCATGTGTTTGAGCATATGCGCTTTCACCTGTCAGTGGGACATGCCGTGCACGCGGTACCGGAGCTGGCCCGCTGTATGGAGGAGGCCAAGCTTGCCATGGGGCAGCGCTTGCTGATACGGAACAATCTGTTTCTGGAGGAAGTGCCGGAAAATGCCGGATTTGAGGAAGACTCCCTTTACCAGACGTTCAGCAAGATTGCGCGCCAGTGTCTGGATCTGCAGAAGCCGGAACAGATGGAAGAGGCTGTTTCCGGCCTTCACGCCTCCGCCCTCTCTCTCGGGCTGAACGGAAGCCAAATGCTGCGCCTGGCGCAGGATGCCTACCGATTGTTTTTGCTGTCCAGCATTTTTCAGGAGAAATTTCACTTTGCAGACCGGGACGGGATGGAGGCGCAGTTTTACCGGAAAGCCGTTTTGTGCAGCAGCAGGGAAAATCTCTTTTCCTATTTGGCGGATACATGCAGAAAAAATATAGAGGAGACTGTGGGCTGGTATGAGGCTGAGAAAATGCGGCCCATTAACCAGGCCAAGCAGTATATCCAGGAGCACTATGCAGAAAGTTTGAGCCTGGAGGAGGTCAGTTCCCAGGCCGGATTTTCCAGCAGTTATTTCAGCACTCTTTTCCGGAAAGAGACGGGAAAAAATTTCCTGGAATATCTGACGGATGTGCGGATTGAGGAAGCCAAGCGGCTGCTGCGCAGGAGCGGGGATACCATTGAACAGATCGGGAAGGCTGTGGGAATGAACGACTATAAACGTTTTTCCAAAACCTTTAAGAAAATTACGGGCATTAGTCCCAAAGAGTATAGGAATCTGTATTCCTAGGAAAGGATACTATGGAGAAAAAAGATCTGCTTTCCGTCCGCCTGACATATCTGGCTGCTGCTCTGGGACTTGTCTTTGCGGCAGTGTTTCTGCTTGCTTTTCTGATGGTCTGGCATGATCCGGATGTTCCTGTGTACATTCTTCTGGTACTGTTAATGCTTTTGGCTGCCTTGTTTCTGATGGGCTATATCTGGATTTGGCAGCCTTATCAGGATACGACCAGGAAGCTGGGACAGCTTACGAACCAGACCCAGGCAGATTCCTCCCCTCATATCCGGTGGCCCTACAACAGGCAGATGCAGCTGGTAACGGAAAGGCTCCAGGAATATATGAAAGCCTCTACCAATCTGGAGATAAGCAAGCGGCAGGCCCAGTATCAGGCCCTTCAGAACCAGATCAACCCGCATTTTTTGTACAATACCCTGGAAAGCATACGGAGTGAGGCCCTGATGTCCGGCCTGGAAAGCGTGGCGGATATGTGTGAATCTCTGGCTTCCTTCTTCCGCTATACCATTAGTAATATTGAAAATCTGGCAACGGTGGAGCAGGAGATAGACAACATCCAGACATACTTTTATATCCAGCAGTACCGGTTCGGGGAACGGATTCAGCTGGAGATTCAGTGCCCCGAGGAGGAGCGGGAGGATGCGGCAAAATGCCTGATTCCCAAATTAACCTTGCAGCCAATCGTGGAAAATGCCATTATCCATGGCATTGAACAGAAAATCGGCCAGGGCAACGTGACCATTTCGATGATGATGACGGAAAAGCGTCTTTTGATCCGGGTGTCGGATAATGGAATCGGAATGCCCCAGGAAACGCTGAACCGGATCAACGGGCAGATGACAGAGCGCAGCATACGGGGAAAGAGCCGGGGCGGCATTGCTGTCGGGAATGTGAATAACCGGATTAAAATGCTCTTCGGTGAGGCTTACGGCGTGACTGTTTTTTCTACCCAGGATGTGGGGACGGATGTGGAGATTACGCTGCCCCGCACTTCCGAGCAGGATCGGAAAATCATCCAGGAAAGGGCGGAGGCGCAGAGATGAAAAGAGAGATTCTGCGGATGGAGCATATCCTCTGCCAGGAGGGGGAGGCGCGGCAGTTAAATTATTTGAGTATGCAGATTTTCGAAGGAGAAATCTACGGCATACTTTGTCTGGAACGGCCGGGGATCGACAAGATGATAGAGCTGGTCTGCTGGAATCGTCCCATCCAGAACGGCCAGGTGTTTTTCAGGGAAGAGCTGGTGAACAGTTCGGGAGAGAGCAGCGGCCGGAGGAACCGTGTGACTCTCATTGGGCGGCAGAGCCGCTTGATTGACGAGCTTTCCCTGGCGGATAACCTTTTTGTTATGCGGGAAGGATTCCGGAGATTTATTGTGCCGGAGCGGGTGATTCAGTCGGAGACCCGGAGGGTGCTTCAGGATATGGAGATCTGCCTCTCTCCCAGAACGCTGATTAAGAATCTTGGCACGTTTGACCGTCTGGTAACGGAGCTTCTGAAAGCCGTTGTGGCGGGAGATGATCTCATTGTCCTTTGGGAGATTTCCGACCTTCTCAGTGTGGAGGAACTGTTCCGTTTCCACCAGCTGATTCAGCGCCTGGCCCGTCAGGGACATTCATTTCTATATATTTACAGCCACCACGAAGTACTCCGGCCGGTTTGCAGCCGCCTGGCAATTTTTAAAGAGGGGACCATTCAAAAAGTGTTTACATCTCCGGAAACCATTCGGGAGCACATTGCGAAGGTGTTTGCTAATTATACCTATGATAAACTTAAACAGCTGGAGCAGGAGACCCAGAACAGCAGTCCGGGAGAAACGGTGCTGGAATTGGAGCACGTGGCGGGAAAGCATATCCGGGATCTGAGTCTGTGCATCCACAGGGGAGAAAATGTGCTTTTGTTTGATCAGAACAATACCATTCTGGATGAGGTGATGGAAATTCTGGGAGCGGAGGAGAAGCCTTTAAGCGGCCGGATTTATCCGGAACCAAGTGTCCGTATGCGGGGAAAGCGCATAGCCCTGGTTCAGCGGGATGCCATTCAGACCATGCTTTTTCCTGAAATGAGCTTTCTGGACAATCTCTGCCTTCTTCTGGCAGAGAGAGTTCCTTTTTTCTGGCAGAAGAAGCAGCTGAAGAGGAGCGTGTTTCTGGAGTACCGGGAGGAGATTGGAGAAGCTATGTCAGCAGAGGACTTGTATCATCTTCCGAAGCAGGAGCTTTGCAGGCTGGTGTATTACCGCTGCCTTATAGCCAAACCGGATCTGGTGGTGTGTCTGCAGCCCTTGTCTGATATGGACATACATTTGAGGGAAATTGTACTGGAGCTGCTGGTAAAAATCCGCAACAGCGGGATTGCGGTACTGGTGCTGAATACGGAGCTTTACGATACCCTGTATATTGCGGACCGTCTCATACAGGTGGAGCAGGGGAGAGTTGCTGCGGAATATACGCGCAAATATTTTGAGGAAGCAAGGATGAAGCAGGAAGAGATATTTCCCGATTAAAAAAAGAACAGATGCAGTCATGAAAAAATCATGGCTGCATTTTTTTGTGCTTTTTGTACAAATCAGGAGATCAAAAGTTGCACACAATGACGAGAGTGCAAAAGAACTTCAAAAGAAATGCCCCACCGATCAAAATAAATGCACCTAAAAATGAAGAACCAGTAATGCTATACTTAAGAACGTAACTGAAGAGGGAGAAGCTGTTGGAATGACAGCCAACACATTAAAATTTCGGAAAAGGAATATGGAAGATGGAAGAGTATATTGTTGAGCTGGAGCATATCAATAAGTCCTTTGCCGGGGTCAAGGTTCTGAAAGATGTAAAATTTAATCTGAAGTCCGGTGAGGTTATGGCCTTGCTGGGAGAGAACGGTGCGGGAAAGTCTACGCTGATGAAAATTTTGAGCGGCGTTTACACCCGTGATTCAGGAACCCTGAAGGTGTTCGGAAAAGAATACGGCGATTTGGACACAAAGAAGGCTCATGAGCTGGGAATCGCTATTATCCATCAGGAACTGAATATGTGCCGCCATCTCACCGTTGCAGAGAATATCTTTCTGGGCCGGGAGACCCAGAAGGGCATTACGCTGGACAATAAGGAGATGGCTCAGAAGACCAAAGAAGTATTGGATTCCCTGAAAATTGATTTAGATCCCAATGAGATAGTAGGAAATCTTTCCGTATCCAAGCAGCAGATGGTAGAGATTGCGAAAGCCCTTTCCATTCATGCCAAAATTCTGGTTATGGATGAGCCTACCTCTGCATTGACGGCCAAGGAGATTGACGAGCTGTTCCGAATTATCGATCAGCTCCGAAGCGAGGGCTGCGGAATCGTATACATATCTCACCGGCTGGAGGAGCTTAGCCATGTGTCCAACCGGGTGACAGTACTCCGTGACGGTGAATTTATTATGAATGGTGAATTCCAGGATTATACCATGGATCAGTTGATTTCCTTCATGGTAGGCCGGGAGATTACCGAGAAGTTCCCCAGGGTATCCTGTGAGAAGGGAAAGAAAATTTTTGAAGTCCGTCATCTGAATGCGGGAAGAATGGTGCGGGACGTAAACCTGGAGCTTTATGAGGGCGAGATTGTAGGTATTGCCGGCCTTATGGGGGCCGGTCGTACGGAGACTACCAGAGCCATCTTCGGAATCGATCCCAAGGACGGCGGCGAAATTGTATTGGATGGGCAGACTATAACTATAAAGAAACCCATTGATGCCATCAAGGCAGGCATTGTGCTTGCGCCGGAGGATCGAAAGAAGGATGGCCTGTGCACCAAGCTAAGCGTCCGGGACAACCTGGCGCTCCCCAATCTGGATTGGATCTGCAACGCTATCGGGAAAGTAGATACCAAGAAAGAAAAGAAGCTGGTAGACAAGGCAGTTTCCGATTTAAGCATCAAGCTTTCTACGGAGGAGATCAATGCGGAGAGCCTGTCTGGAGGAAACCAGCAGAAGGTGGTTATCGGAAAGTGGCTGGCAAGAAATTCCAGGGTTGTTATTTTCGACGAGCCTACCAGAGGTGTAGACGTAGGAGCAAAGGTCGAGATTTATAACCTGATGAATGAGCTGAAGAAAAACGGTACAGGTGTGCTGTTTGTATCTTCGGAACTCCCGGAGGTAATGGGGATTAGCGACCGGATTGTGGTTATGTGCGACGGCCGTATTACCGGAGAGATTTTGGCAGAGGAAGCCACAGAGGATAAAATTTTAGCATATGCGACTGAATTTGAAGCAAAAATATAAGGAGTAGAAGAGTTATGAATAAGAATAATTCAAACTGGTTAAGCCGCAAGATGGCGGCGCGCGGAGTACGGTCCGTGGTTACAGCAGCGATTGGTTTCTTTGCACTGTTTCTCATTTTCAGCGTTCTGAGCCCGCAGTTCCGCTCCGGCAACAATATTCAGAACCTGTTCCGCCAGATTGCGCCTACGCTGATCATCGGTATCGGTCAGGGATTTGTCCTGATTACCGGGAATATCGACCTGGCGGTAGGTTCCGTGGTAGGTATGGCCTGTATGACAGCCGGTACGCTGATGAGCCACGGCATGAATCCATGGCTTGCGTGCTTGGTTACGCTGGTTCTTTCCCTTGCAGTGGGAGTGGTAAACGGCGTGTTGGTTGCAAAGATTAACTTGCCGGCCTTTATTGCTACCCTGGGTACGATGACCCTGGCCCGCGGTCTTGCGCAGCTGGTTAACAACAACCGCAATACGGACTTTATCGGTACGGATGTCCAGAGCTTCCGGGATCTGTTATACTATGACAATTTCCTTACCATTTACAGCACCGTATGGATTGCCATTCTTCTGTGGATTGTTTTGAATTTCCTGTTAAGCAAGACGCGCACCGGACGTCACATTTATGCGGTAGGAAGCAACCTGGAAGCTGCAAAGCTGTCTGGTGTCAATGCTTTCCGTACTACCTTGACGGCGTATCTGATCAGCGCCTTTTGTTCCTGCCTCTGCGGTCTGATTCTTCTGGCTTCTGCAGGAATGGGGACTATGGATGCGGGAACCACCTATGAGATGTATGCCATTGCAGCCTGTGTTATCGGCGGTATCTCCACTTTAGGAGGAACTGGTATCCTGGCCGGCGTTATTGCAGGAGCCGGCATCTGGGGAATCCTGCAAAACGGTCTGCAGTTTGTAGGAGCGCCGGTGGCCCTTCGGAACATTATCATTGGTATCATCGTAATTGCAGCCGTTATGCTGGATGTTGTAACACGTACCGGCAAGAAGAAAGCAAAGTAAAACTGGTATTAAGGCCTGGGAGGGCTTTGATATAAAAATCAAAGTAAAGGAGAAAAAGTAACTATGAAAAAGAAATTACTGGCAACAATTCTGGCAGCTGCTATGGTTGCTTCTATGGCCGCTTGCGGCAAGAAGGAAGAAGCGCCTGCAGCTCCCGCTGAAACAGAGGCGCCTGCAGAGGCACCCGCCGAGACAGAAGCGCCTGCAGAGGCACCCGCAGAAAGCGGTGAGACTGTAAAGGTAATTCTGGTAACCATGGATGGTCTTGACAATCACTGGGTAAATGTAGACAAGGGTGCAAGCGCAGCAGCGGCAGAGCTTGGTATTGACTATCAGTGGATGCAGCCGGACAAGAAGGATACTGCTCTTCAGATCGAGGTTCTGAATAACGCTATCGCAGCTGAGCCGGATGTAATCTGTGTAGCAGCCGTTGATCCGGTAGCTATCGTTGAGACCCTGCAGTCTGCACTTGACGCAGGCATCAAGATTATCTACGTAGACTCTGCAACAGAGCTTGAGGCATCCGCTGCGTTCCGTACCGACAACTTTGCAGCAGGCAAGCAGGCCGGCGAGCAGATGCTGAAAGGCCTGGAGGAGAAGGGAATCAAGTCCGGCGATATCGGAGTTGTGGCATTCTCCAATGCAACCCAGACTTCTGTAGACCGTACAAGCGGCTTCATTGAGGCATTTGAAGGAACAGACTTCAACATCCTTGAGGTGCAGTATGGAAACTCTGAGGTAGCAGCTTCTCAGGCAGCAGCCGAGAACTTCATTTCCCAGAACGTTGTAGGCGTATACGGCGACAACGAGCCGGGTGCAGTAGGCGTTGGTAATGCGGCGGCAGCTAACAAGGATTGGGAAGGCGTTGCAATTGGATTTGACGCTTCCAGCATGACTCTGGACCAGGTAGACAGCGGTGCGCTGTACTGCGTAATGGCTCAGAATCCGGCTAAGATGGGCGACGGAGCTGTACGTGCAGCTTATACTTTGGCAACTGGCGGAAGCCTGACCGAGACAGACGTTGACACCGGCGTTGCAGTAGTGACCAAGGACAATACGGCTGACTTTAGATAAGCAGTTTTATTAGAATGAAACGAACCGCCGGGGACAATCGGTTTTATGAATTGATATGTCCCCGGCGGTTTTTTAAACCGAACTGGAATCAGCATATGCCCGGATGTTGGAAGGGCGGATGCGGAACATGGAAACAGCAGAAGCTCGTATAGCCACAGAAGAAGCCATGGACGCCTGCGGCCTTGGATCCTTCTGGATAGTGTGGCGGAAGGGCGGATGCGGAACATGGATAGGAGAAAAGCTATGGTAATTGATATGCACGCATTTCCGGGTTTTTTTGAGGAAATTTGCGAAAACCCTGAAAAAATTGAATTTCGGAGAGAACAGTATTTTCTCTACAAGCAGCATGTATGGCCTTTAAGCCTCTTTATCACCCAGTTGGATGCCGCAGGGATTGACAAGGCAGTCCTCTCGGCGGAGGATGTCACCACCAGAGCCGGCGGCGTCATTGTATCCAATGAAGAGGTAAAGAAACTGGTAGATATGTACCCGGACCGCCTGATCGGCTTTGCCGGTGTAGATCCCCGCAGGGAGGATGCTGCAGAGGTCCTGGAAAAGGCATTTACGGAGCTTGAAATGAAAGGCCTGAAATTGAGTCCTGCCATGCAGTACTTTATGCCGGGAGATCCCCTGATGAAACCGCTCTATGAGATTTGCCTGAAATACAATAAGCCCATTCTCTTTGAGGCGGGAATGACCTGGGTAAAGAACAGTCCCTCCAAATATTCCAATCCCCTGAACTTTGAGGATGTAGCTATTGAGTATCCGGAACTCCGTATGTGCCTGGGGCATTTCGGATGGCCCTGGACCCGGGAGACGGCTATGCTGATTTTAAAGTACCCCAATCTGTATGCGGATACGGCCCTTCTTTACTTTGATTCTCCCAAGCAGTTCTTCCAGACTACCTTCAACGACCAGCTGGGCGAATACTGGATAGACCGGATGCTGTATGACAAGGTGATGTTCGGCTCCACCTATCCGCGGATCGAGCAGAAGCGCATGGTGAAAGCTACAGAAGCTTTGAACCTGCGTCCGAGACAGCGGGCCATGGTGATGGGAGAGAACGCACTGCGGTTTATGGGAATGGAGGTGTAAGGGATGGTAAAGCATTATGAGTTTTTCGTTATGACCAAGGACGAGTACTACACGGAATATATCGGGGATAAAGTGAAAGAGCTGGTGGCAGATTCCGGCGTTCAGAACGGAATCGTATCTGTGGTGACGGCTCATACCAACTGCTCCATTATGGTGACGGAGCCTTTGGACTGCATCTTAAGCGATCTGGACGTACTGCTGCACCGTCTGGTAAATGACGATGATGAGTATTCCCATGCTCATTTCCTGCCCACCTACGGGAGAACGTCAGCCAACGCCTACGGCCATCTGCGGTCCATCCTGGTCGGAAACAGCACTGTTCTTTCCCTGGTAAACGGGAAAATGACCATGGGAGAGGCCCAGGAGATCGTCTTTATGGAATTTGACGGTCCCCAGTCCAGAAAAATATTTGTGGACATAATCGGGGAGTAGTATAATAAAAACAGCAGAGCCCGGACAGCGCGCAGAAAGAATTACGGACGCAAGTTTTTGCGGCCGGAAGTCTTTCTAGTCAAGGTGCGCTGGGAGGGCGGATGCGGAACTGGAATAAAAGCGGAACTGGAATAAAAGCGGAACTGGAATAGGAGATTTGCTATGGGATTTGATATTGTAACAATGGGGCCCTTAATCTGCGAAGTAATGCGCAAGGAACTGGATAAACCTTTGGATGCACCTGCGGACTTTACCGGTCCGTACCCCAGCGGGGATGCAGCCATTATGCTGAATGCGGCGGCAAAGCTGGGCGCAAAATGCGCTATGATCGGCGTGGTGGGCAATGACGGTTTCGGCCGCTGTGTGACCAACCGGCTGGAGGAGAGCGGTGCGGACTGCTCTATGGTGCGGATTCACCCGGAGGCTGCCACAGGCGTGGCATTTGTCTGCTACTATTCGGACGGAAGCAGAAACTTTTTGTACCATGTACACCACGCGGCGCCTGGTATGCTTACACCAAAGGACGTGGATATGGAAAAGATCAAAGGGGCGAAATGGATTCATGTGAGCGGTTTTACTATGTCTACCAATCAGGACAGCGCGGAGGCTGTATACAAGATGGTGCGGGAGGCATCCCCGGAGACCAAGGTTTGCTTTGATCCCAATATCCGCCCGGAGGCCCTGAGCGTGGAGGAGATCCGCCGGCTTTGCATGCCGGTGCTGGAGCGCGCAGATCTGGTTCTGCCCAGCAAGTCGGAGGCGGTCATGTTCACGGGAGCGGCAACCGACGACGAAGGCTGCAGGCTGTGGGCGTCCCAGGGCAAGATCGTGATTCTGAAAAACGGTGAGGCAGGCTGCCGCATTTATACAAAGGATGAGGTGGTAGACGTACCCAGCTTCCAGGTAGAAGAGGTAGATCCTACGGGAGCCGGCGACACCTTCTGCGGTGCGTTCCTGACCGCGCTGATCGAGGGGAAGAGCATTCGGGAGTGCGGACGCTTCGCCAATGCGGCGGGAGCCATGTCCGTGCGCAGGCAGGGCCCCATGGAGGGAGCGCCCTCCAGAGCAGAACTGGAAGCGTTTTTGGAAGAGCATAAATAAAACCGCAAGTCCCTGGAAGAGGACTTGCGGAACTGGAATAAAAGGGGGCAATAACGATTATGAGCGAAACTTATCAGAGCAGGCTGGAGCATATTGGGGATCTGGATCAACTGATGTCCTTGCATGAGGGAATTCTTACAGGCGGCTTTCAGAAAGGCGTTCCGGTGATGGAGATCAGCAACGGCGGCAATCTGTCTGCAACCGTGCTTCCCGGCCGCTGCATGGATCTGTACCAGGTCCGTTACAAAGGAAAGAACATGAATTACCTGGCTCCCTGCGGCATTGTGGCGCCGGAATACTACGACGCCCAGGGAACCCGGTGGCTGCGGAATTTCTTTGTGGGAATGCTGACCACCTGCGGCCTGCAGCATTTCGGAAATCCCATGGTGAAGGACGGGGAGGAGCTTGGCCTTCACGGCAGAATCGCCAATACGCCGGCAGAGAATGTGAAATATGAGCGGGGCGTAAAGGGAGAGAATCCCACCATTACCCTGGAGGGAACCATGCGGGAGGCCCGGATTTTCGGAGAGAATCTTACCCTGCACCGGAAGCTGGAGTTTGAGTATGAGAACGACAGCATTGTTATGACGGATACCGTAACCAATCACGGCTTCGGAGACCGCCAGTTTGTCTATGCCCTTCATTTGAACTACGGCTATCCGCTGCTGGAGGAGGGGACGAAGCTCATCTTTGACAGTCTGGAGACCATTCCCAGAGAGGAAAACGCGGCGAAATATGCCGATACCTGGAAACAGGTGGAGGCGCCTCAGTATCCTTACCCGGAGCGCTGCTATTTCCATAAGATCCGCAGGGAGGAAGACGGCACATCCCAGTACACCATTTTCAATGAAAAGCGGGGTATCGGTGTCAATATTCAGTACAAGGGAGAGGATCTGCCCTTCTTCTGCGAGTGGAAAATGCTGGGCAAGGGCGAATATGTCATGGGATTGGAGCCTATGAACGTATTCCTGGACGGACCCAAGGTAGGACAGGAGGGCTGCGCGGCTCCCATTCTCGGACCGGGAGAGAGCAAGGTCTACAAGGTAAGAATGAATTTTATTGATCAGTTATAGGATAGGAGAATAAGGATTATGAAACGTTCGAAAATCAATCGGTGCATCCGTGAAATGGAAGCCATGCTGAAAGAGCACTGTGTGGAGCTTCCGCCCTTCTGCAAATGGACGCCGGAGGAGTGGAAGACTAAGAACCATGAGTATGACGAGATCCGCGACAATATGCTGGGCTGGGACATTACGGACTGCGGCCTTGAAAATTTTGATAAGGTGGGCTTTGCCCTGATTACCATCCGCAACGGCAACCAGAACAATCCCAAATACAAAAAAGTTTATGCGGAAAAATTAATTATGCTGAAAGACGGACAGACCTTCCCCACCCATTTCCACTGGGTGAAAAGCGAGGATATTATCAACCGGGGAGGCGGTACCCTTCTGATTCAAGTGTACAACGATGACGGGGAAGGCGGACTGGCGGATACGGACGTACTGGTCAACTCCGACGGACGTTCCTACTATGTGCCGGCCGGAACCCAGGTGGAGTTAAAGCCCGGCGAGAGCCTGACCCTGTGGCCCCACCAGTATCACAATTTTGCGGTAGTTCCCGGGTCCGGCGATGTGCTGATCGGGGAAGTATCCATGTGCAACGATGATACCACGGACAACCGTTTCCATGAGCCGGTGGGACGCTTCCCGGCTATTGAGGAGGACGAACCGCCTTATCGCCTGCTCTGCAACGAGTATCCGGCGGCGGAGTAAAGAAACGAGGGGAACACATGCGGTTCCCCTTTTTCAAAAATTTCGGAGGTGAGAAGATGCTGTATATAGGAGTGGACCTGGGAACTTCGGCAGTGAAGCTGCTGCTGATGGATGAAAAGGGAACCATTGAAAAAATTGTGTCAAAAGAGTATCCCCTGTACTTTCCCAAGCCGGGCTGGTCGGAGCAGAATCCGGAAGACTGGCTGGCGCAGACGCTGGAAGGAATCAAGGAACTGACGTCCGGGTGTGAGAAAGATCAGGTGGCAGGAATTGGTTTCGGCGGCCAGATGCACGGATTGGTTGCCCTGGATCAAGAGGATCGGGTCATCCGCCCTGCCATTCTCTGGAATGACGGAAGAACCGGGGAGGAGACGGATTACCTGAACCAGGTGATTGGAAAAGAGCGGCTGTCCGGGTGTACAGCCAATATCGCTTTCGCCGGATTTACGGCGCCCAAGATTCTGTGGATGAAGAAGCATGAGCCTGAGAATTTTGCCCGTATCTGCCGGATCATGCTGCCCAAGGATTATATTGCCTACAAGCTGTCCGGGAGCTTCTGCACAGATGTTTCCGATGCCTCCGGGATGCTTCTTCTGGATGTGAAAAACCGGTGCTGGTCCAAAGAAATGCTGGAAATCTGCGGGATCCGGGAAGAACAGCTTCCGAAGCTTTACGAGAGCAGCCAGGCGGTGGGGACGCTTAGACCGGAGCTGGCGGAGGAACTGGGACTGCCGGAGACGGTAAAGATCATTGCCGGGGCAGGAGACAATGCGGCTGCTGCCGTGGGCACGGGAACCGTGGGAGAGGGCATGTGCAACATTTCCCTGGGAACTTCGGGAACCATCTTTATCTCCAGCCGGGAATTCCGGGTCGATGATAACAATGCCCTTCACGCCTTTGCCCACGCAGATGGACACTACCATCTCATGGGCTGCATGCTGAGCGCCGCTTCCTGCAACAAATGGTGGAGCGAGGAGATTTTAAAGACTGCGGATTTTGCAGGAGAGCAGGCGGATATTGAGAAGCTGGGTGAAAACAGGGTGTTCTATCTGCCCTATTTGATGGGTGAGCGTTCTCCTCATAACAATCCTGACGCAAGGGCTATGTTCATTGGCATGTCCATGGACACCACCCGTGCAGATATGACACAGGCAGTTTTGGAAGGCGTGGCTTTTGGACTGCGGGATTCCCTGGAGGTGGCGAAAAGCCTGGGAATTAAATTGGAGCGGACCAAGATCTGCGGCGGCGGAGCCAAAAGTCCTCTGTGGAAACGGATTATCGCCAATGTTATGAACCTGAAAGTGGATGTGATAGAGAGCGAGGAAGGCCCGGCCTTAGGTGGCGCCATGCTGGCAGCCGTGGGATGCGGAGCGTATCCAAGTGTAGAGGCCATTGCCAGAAAACTGGTGAAGGTAGTAGAAACCATTGAGCCGGAACCGGAACTGGCTGCCAAGTATGAGGAGAGATACCAGGAATTCCGTAGGATTTATCCCACGGTGAAAGAATTGTTTTAGGAAAAAAGAGGAATTATAAAAACCCCTGCTGAAATCAAATGCGGCATTGCATTGGTTTTGGCAGGGGTTTTTGTTTGCCGGCCGGCTTTTAATTATACTTGATAACGAATCGTTATTTGTTCATCGAAGCCCTCTTGCGCAGGGTGGGATCCAGGATCTTCTTACGGATTCTCAAGGACTTGGGAGTGATCTCCAAAAGCTCATCCGTGTCGATAAATTCCAGACATTGCTCCAGGCTTAGAACCCGCGGCGGCGTCAGCTTCAAGGCTTCGTCCGCGCTGGAGGACCGGGTGTTGGTCAGCTTCTTGGTCTTGCAGACATTCAGCTCAATGTCTTCCGCCTTTCCGTTCTGGCCCACAACCATTCCGGCATA